>Ga0265297_10000217_pt1 | contig 191846 bp, 185 predicted proteins | sample Munlanlwell13791_FD_192502 | JGI IMG/M metagenome (GOLD analysis project Ga0265297, IMG submission 192502) | Leachate microbial communities from a municipal landfill in Southern Ontario, Canada - Leachate well 137-91 | ecosystem: Engineered > Solid waste > Landfill > Unclassified | place...
AAAAGCTACTCCGGGGATAACAGGCTGATCGGGTCCAAGAGTCCACATCGACGACCCGGTTTGGCACCTCGATGTCGGCTCATCGCATCCTGGGGCTGGAGAAGGTCCCAAGGGTTAGGCTGTTCGCCTATTAAAGCGGTACGCGAGCTGGGTTCAGAACGTCGTGAGACAGTTCGGTCTCCTATCTGCTACGGGCGTTGAATTTTGAGGGGGCTCATTTCTAGTACGAGAGGACCGAAATGGACGAACCTCTAGTGTGCCAGTTATCCTACCAAGGGTATAGCTGGGTAGCTACGTTCGGCACGGATAAATGCTGAAAGCATATAAGCATGAAGCCGTCCCCAAGATTAGAATTCATTATAGATCCCTGGGAGACTACCAGGTCGACCCTTCGATTATACTTAGGGTCATCCTTGAGTATGATTTTGGTCGATTCTTCGACGAGTTTCAGGATTTTGTATAAAGATCCTGAGCAAAGTCGAAGGATGATAGGCTCTACGTGTAAGGTCCGTAAGGATTTTAGCGGAGGAGTACTAATTGATCGAAGCAACCACCAAAATTTTGGAAATTTAAATGTTCATGAACACAAACAATAAACACGCCGGAATGATCAAAATGGTTTTGGTCTTTCTGAGTCTAATTTTATTTTTGGGTTTACTTTTGATATTTACACCTTTAAATAAAATGATATAAAAACAACCCCATAATAGGTCGCCCATCGGGCGATCCCGCCATAGGTGGGAGAAGAAGGCAGAGTTCTCGTGATCTTAGCGGACTGGTTACACCTGATCCCATTCCGAACTCAGCAGTTAAGCAGTCTAGCGCTGATGGTAGTAAGCCATTTAGGCTTGTGAGAGTAGGCAATCGCGAGAACCCTGCCCTTTTCTCTAACAAAAGCATGACCCATTCTGTGGGCAGCTCATTCAATCGGGGTTGTTTTTTGTTGCTTTATTTTTTATATCAGGCCTGTTAAGATATAAGTATGAGGCAAATCATCAACTTTCATATTAAGGGTATTTTGCTAAGATAATTTTATGGGGAAAGAAATAATAATAGTAGATAAAAACGACAACATTGTTGGCTATAAAGATTTTAGTGATATGAAAAAGGAAGATATATATCGTGTATCTGCTTTATGGTTGACTAATTCCAAAGGAGAAGTACTCTTAGCCAAGAGAGCATATAATAAAAAGCACCACCCTGGTAAATGGGGTCCGGCTGTTGCTGGCACCATAGAGAAAGGCGAAACTTATGGTAGTAATATTAAGAAGGAAGCAAAAGAGGAAATCGGGTTGGATGGTATTGAATTTATAAAAGGACCAAAGACATTTTATAATAATGATTTTTTTCATTTCACTCAATGGTATACAGTCGTGGTTGATAGAGGGATTGATGATTTTTTCATTGATAACAACGAGGTGGCGGAAATAAAATGGTTTAGCAAAAAGGAAATAAATAAAAAAATAGAAGAAGACCCAGAATTTTTTTTACCAAATTTGCCAAGCTACTTTGAATTATTTAAATAAGATGAGAAAAATAATTGATTTTCACATACATTCTAAATACTCACGGGCTACGTCCAAGTTTTTTGATCTGCAAGAAATGGTCAAATGGTCAGAAATAAAGGGCGTGGATATTGTGTCGTGTGCCGATTTTACCCACCCGGCTTGGTTTAGGAATTTGCAAGAAAATTTAGCTGAAGATGGCGCTGGCTCGGGTTTTTATAAATTAAAAGGAAGTAAATCGCCAGTTAGATTTATCATTTCCACTGAAGTATCTTGTATTTACAGCCAAGGTGGTAAAACACGGCGGGTTCATCTGTGCGTTTTGATGCCGAGTTTGGCGGCAGCCGCTAAATTTAATCAGAGCTTATCTGACCGAGGGGCAAAACTGGCTTCTGACGGCCGGCCAATTTTGGGCATGAGCGCTAAAGATATTTTGAACATTGCCCTAGAAGCTGATCAGGATAGCCTGGTGATCCCGGCGCATGCCTGGACGCCTTGGTTTGCAGTTTTTGGTTCCAAATCAGGCTTTGGCTCTCTGCAAGAATGCTTTGGCGACCTGACAAAATATATTTATGCCATAGAGACTGGTCTTTCGTCCGACCCGGCTATGAATTGGCGTTGGTCAGACTTGGATAATATCATGCTGGTATCAAATTCCGATGCTCATTCCGGTCCGCATATTGGTCGCGAAGCTAATGTCATGGATATGTCGGCCGGCACCTTCGCTGAATTTGCCGATATCATAAAGAAAAGGGATAAGCAAAAGTTTTTATACACCATTGAGTTTTATCCAGAAGAAGGCATGTATCACTATGATGGCCATCGGCTGTGCAATTTTAGCTGTGCGCCTGAAAATACTAAGAAAAAATACAAAGGCATTTGCCCAAAATGTAAAAAACCACTGACCATTGGAGTTTTGTATCAGGTTGATGAGTTGGCTGATAGAGCCGAAGATGAAGTGAACGCATCGGACCACGTGCCTTATAAAAATATTGTACCCTTACCGGAAATAATTGCTGATTATTTGGGAGTGAATAAGCAAAGCAAAAAAGTAGAGGCACTTTATCAATCTATTATCAGGCAGGCTGGCAGTGAATTTAGAGTAGCTTTGGATCTTGATGAAAATGAACTCAAAAAAATAATGCCCGCTAACTTAGCTGATGGCGTCATCAGGATGCGCAATAATCAGATCAAGTTGCTGGCTGGCTTTGATGGCCAATATGGCAGGGCGGAAATTTTTTCTGATCAGCAGCGTGAGCTAGGCAAAAGTCTGGCCAAGCAAAACTCACTCTTTGATTAAGTTTAGAAAAGCAAAAAAACATAAAACCCTGCGTCAAATTGATACAGGGTTTTATGCGAGAGATAATTATCTCTTTCTCCTCTTGGTAGTCTTTTTAGCTACCTTTCTCTTTTTGGTGGTTTTCTTTCTGCGTACCACTTTTTTAGCTTTCTTGGCTACTTTTCTTTTTCTTTTTGCCACTTGACTCACCCCCTTTCAATTACAGGATTATTTTTTATTTTGTAATTTTTATTTTATTGCGGCGCTTGATAGGTGCGACCAAAAATACTACTTACCGCCCAGGCGATAAATTTGTCTGTCAGATCTGTCGCTATCAAAAAGCCAATCAGGATAATGATAACGCCTAAGATTTTATACATTACCCGGCTGCCACCCTCGGCGTGCAAATGTTTTTCTGCAAATTCTATGGCACCGAAGTTTTGGTGCAGCCAATCAGCCTTCCAGACAAACAAGAACCCAACAGCGGCCAGCATTAATCCCAAAATTATTTTTCCGAACATAAAAATTATTTTTCGCAAATATATTATAGCACATTTTTAAAAACTTGAGAATAGTTTTGCACAACTTTTTGTAAAAAATATATTTTTTGTAATAATTTTTGTATATTAAAATTATTTTTTTAATTTTTATAAAACAAAAAATAGTTTTTAACAAACTATTTTTATAAGTTTATTTTTTTATTGTCCCTCGACTGCGCTCGGGACACTCGCCTCGTCTCGCATATAAAATGGTTGAAGCGCCGAACGTAGCGAGGTGCTGAAACCACGAGCGAGGAGGAGTAAAACGACGACCATTCGGCCTCGAGCTCATGGCCGAGAGGCGAATCGAGTGGTGGATGCTGCAGGAGTCGAACCTGCGACCTTCTGCGTGTAAAGCAGACGCTCTAACCAACTGAGCTAAGCATCCTGAATTTATTTTTATGGTGGCCCCTCGGTGTGCTTGGCTTAATCAGGATATTCGACTTCATGAAGTGGTCGAAGTCCGAGGCAAAGACGAGGAGGTAGACCATGAGCGAAGTCCTGAGTTGACGAAGGACGAAGTCGAATGGTGGACTGTACAGGAGTCGAACCTGCGACCTCCGCGATGCAAACCCTACTTCGCTGAAGCTTCGTAGGGCACGGCGCGGCTTGTATTGGTGGACTCGAGCGGATTCGAACCGCTGACCCTCGCGATGCAAACGCGATGCTCTAACCAACTGAGCTACGAGCCCTAAATTGTTTTTTGGCGCTCCCTGTCCTCCGAAGCGTAGCGAAGGAGGATAGCCAACTGAGCTAACAGCCCTAAATTATATGGTAACTGCCCGCCCTTCGAAGTCCGAAGGACGTAGTAGGCAGCTAACAACCCATATAAAATAAAGTCCCTCGACTTGGACGAGTAAAGCTCGTCTACGCTCGGGACATTCGATTCTGAGGTTGGATGGTCGGAGGTGCTGATAAGCATCGTAGACCATGAGTGAGACTTTTGCGTAGCAAAAGGCGAATCAAATGGTGCGGACGAGAGGACTTGAACCTCTACCCCGAAATCGGGACAAGCCCCTCAAGCTTGCGTGTCTACCAATTCCACCACGCCCGCCAGCTTTACAATTTTTCTTCGCTGAGGCGCTTTTTGCTGGTACGCAAATAAGCAAGTTTTGCGCGCCGCACCCTAGCTTGTTTTATCGCTTGTATTTTTACTATCACTGGTGAATGGATGGGAAATATTTTTTCTACTCCAATACCGTCAGAAATTTTGCGGACAGTGATAGTAGCACCGGCCTCAAGGCCATGCTTGTGGGCAATTACTATACCCTCAAAGATCTGGACCCTTTCTTTTTCCACGCCTTTGGCGTTTTTTTCTTTTATTTTTTCATGCACGCGGACAGTCATGCCTGGCTTGATTTCCAAGGTAGATGTTTTTTCTGGCTGTGATACTTTTACGGAAGACATAAAATTCTATTAATAATTGATGTTTTTAGCTATTAATTTAATAATAACTAGCATATTTTAGCTTAAAATCATCTATTTGTCAATACTATTTATTTAAAGTTTTTTGTATAAAGTTCAAGATCTTTTCAGCGGCCTCTTGGGCGGATATATGGGTGGTATCAATCACAAAATCGTATTGTTTTTCATCAGTATGGTCTAAATTATAATATTTTTTGTAACGAGCTAGGTCATTGGCTTGTCTGGTTTTTTGGTATGCCTCTACTTCTTCTAGGTTACTGAATTGTCCTTCATTGCGTTGTTTTTTATTTTGTTCATTTTGCAGATCTTGCCAAATACGCCTAGCTCCTTCTCGGGGGTCAACTTTTATATAAATTTTAATAGATTCTGGTATAAAATAAAATTGAGTGCGTCCCTCGGCAATGACAATATTGTTTACAGCCAAATCACGTGCTTGTTTGGCCGCTGCCTTATCTACGTCGACATCGGTTTCCGGATGATTTAAGGCGTATTCATTTAATTCGGCTAGGCTCATGCCCATATCAAGCGCCAGTTGTCGACGAATGCCACCGACATAGATTCTTTTAGCCAATAGTTTTTCAGCTAAAATTTTGGCAATAGTGCTTTTGCCACTTCCACCGGGCCCAGAGATTGTAATAATTGGGTGCATAAAAACTATTTTAACTCTTTTAAAAAATTTTCCATCTCCAGAGGTAATCTCGAGCTGTATTTGTGCCAATGATTTTTGGTATCTTGAAATTTTAATAAGTTGGCATGTAAAAAAATTCTCAAATCAATATTTTTTTTCTTTTTGCGCACATCTCTGGTTTGGTAAAGCTTGTCGCCCACCACCGAGTGTCCGATACTGTAAAGATGAGCCCTGATCTGGTGCATGCGCCCGGTTTTGATCTGGATTTTGAGCAGAGTATAATTGGTATAACGCCTGACGACCTCATAAATAGTGTGGGCCGGCAAACCTGGGCTTTCGGTGTGGACTTTCATCAGACCAGTTTTGTGGTCACGCTCTAGGGGTGTAATAATTTCACCATTATCATTGAGCAAGCGGCCATGGACTAGAGCGATATATTCTTTAATAATGGTGCGCTCTTGAAATTGTTTTTTTAAAGTTTGAAAAAAATCTTGGTTTAAAGCAACCACCATCAGACCAGACACCTCTCTATCAAGACGGTGGACTATGCCGGGGCGCGTTGTGTCGTCACCCACATTTTTTACTTGGGGGAATTTTTTTAGTAGCCAGGCAGTCAGTGTATCTGGTTCTTGTTTTTCTGTGGGGTGAACCAGTAAACCACTGGGTTTATTCAGCACTACATAGTCTGTAGTTTTTTTGACAATTTTTGGTGTGGGCTTTTTAGTAAATTTTACTGGGGTGACTTGGGTAGCCGTTTTTTTGTCTGGCTCAAAAATAATCACATCGCCGCTTTTTAGCCAAAAATGCACCGGTGCCTCATGTTGGTTGACGGTCACTTGGTTATTGACGATCATTTTTTGGATTTGGCTGCGGCTTAAGCTAGGATTTTGCTCATGCAAGAATTTATCTAAACGCGCCTTGTCTTTTCCCTGATATATAAATTGCATAGCTTTAATTTACCAGAAATTCATCTGAAAAGAAAGAGCGGCGCGCGCTGGGCGCGTGCCGCTGTCTAGTATCTCAAGGTCCATCTAGCTAGGAGCGCTGGAAGGCTTCAATGGGCGGATTACCGCCGAGCCCTGCACCCAAAGAGTAGATAGCCCGAGTAGCTCTATCAGCAATGGCCCGTTTGACTGTTCGTGGGTCTGTTTGGTCGGCATTGGCGATAAGGTCGCTATAGTCGACCGGCTGTCCGAAAGCAATCAGAATGTCTTTTCCGTTGTGGAAACGCTCCTCTCCCAAGGGGAAGACCTTTTCCATACCATCGATCCAGACCGGGACAATGGTAGCCCCAGTTTCATAGGCCACGTGGCCTATGCCGATACGCGGCGTGATTGGTTTGTTTGGACGCTCTCTGGTGCCGCCCGGAAATACAAAGAGTCGGCCATATCTGGCTAGCCGGCTCATGGCTCGCAAGGCACCAGGATCAATCCGGCTATGGGCGATGGGCTGGATTTTCATGCACCAGCCCCAGATAGCCATCAATCTAGTCTTCATGTAGTTGGCCTTGTCTGCCGTGTGCCACGGTAGCAGCCACGGGCAGAAGAAGTCCCTTAGCCGCATAGCTGCTAGGGTCACCGGGAAGGAGTCTACTAACGTAAGGTGCCGACAGGCATAGATCACATTGCGGCCATGGGGTACGTGATGACGGCCAATGACCCGAGTGCGGTTGAATATGAAGAAGATGACGAAGGTCGCCGATCCAAATAGCGCTAGGATCGGCCAGCGCACCAGGTCAGCCAAGTACATCTTGGTGACCCTCCACCCAGAGATCTTCATCGCGAGCTCCTTTCTATGCACCCGCCGGGTGCTTTTATTTGAACCATTTGGTGGCTCTTTATGAACCTGAGTTTTAGAAAGAGGTGATAAGAACGAGATAGATTACCTTATCATATTAACCAAAAAAAGCAATCTGGTAAAGGATTATAATTAATAAAAAAACAACCCGTCGGGTTGAAATTTTAGGATTCATTCTAAAGCGTCTGATTGATCTTTTTGCCTATATTTTTTGGGGTAATAGCAAAAACAAAAAGAATCATTGCGACTGCCAGAAAAACTAATTCTTTTTCTGTGCCACAGACCTTTGCCCAGCCGCCCAACGGGTCGTCCGTGTTATAGATTATCGTACATTTAAAAACTTCTATTTTCAAGAAAAATTGTTGCAAGATTAGTGTTAAGATAAGACCAGTAATGGTTTTTATGCCAGTATTCTTAAGACCATGCAGATATTCGCTGAGAGACCGTGATACTTTTTTACTGGTATTAGATATATTTTTGCCTCGCTGGCCAATCAGATCAGCGATTAAGGTGATAAGGCTAGTCACGATCAAAATAATTCCTAAAATTAAAATATATGTTGCGTTGGATGCTTGAGCGCTATCGCTCATACCAAAAAAATTGGCTACCCACTGGTAATCAATAACATTAATTGCGCCAACAGAACTTAATAAAAAGAAAAGTGAAAGTAAGATCAAAATTATTTTTCTGGTGATAACACTCATGGTAATGCGTGTCTATTTTTATTTTGGTGCCCCCAGGAGGACTCGAGCCTCCAACCGTTTGCTTAAGAGTCCGCCAGCTGGCGATCTATCAACTGAGCTATGAGCGCATCAATAAATTGCTAATTGTTAATTGATAATAGTTAATTGTTTTTGGTACTCCCTGAAGAGCGGCAATTATTAAATTAGCAATTAACTATTTACAATTAAATAGTAGTGCGGCCGGTAGGAGTCGCCGCGCCCGCTGCCTAGTGGCAGCTTAGGCGGCCAGGGAACCCACAATCCCTTGGTCCGAAGCCAAGTGCTCCCCGCCTGCCATAACCTGGTGCCCTCGTCAGGAGTCGAACCCGAAATTCTTGGTCCGAAGCCAAGCGTGATATCCATTTCACTACGAGGGCCTAGGATAATGAATTTTGATGCCCCTCGACTTCGCTCAGGGCACTCGATTTATAATACGCAATGGTCGTAGGTGCTAATAGCACTGAAGACCACGAGTGAGACTTTTGCGAAGCGAAAGGCGAATCGAGTGGTGCCCCCAGTAGGATTCGAACCTACGACCGTTTGCTTAAGAGGCAACTGCTCTACCAACTGAGCTATAGGGGCAAATGCGATAGAAAAATATAGCTTATTATAAGCTATACGGCAAGTAGTTTACTATAAAATTTATGAAAAATCAAGGCCTTAGGCCAAAGGGTCAATATAAGCCTTTTTTAAATCAGCTGTTGCCTCTTCCAAACCTATTAGTCGGCTATGTTGGATAATAGCAGCTAGCTGGGCAGCTACCGCCTCCAGTAATATTTGATTGTTGGCGCTATATTCCTGACCGTAGCGTTTATTTTTCAGCACAATAAAACCAATGGCTTTTTGTGTGAGGCAAATAGGGGCAATGATCATGGTCGACTTAGTTTGTCCTGGCCAAAGTAAATTTTTGCTAGGCCAATCATTTGGTCCCAAAATAAGTGTGCGCGGATGGCGAACCAAGTCTTGAAAGATTGGGAAAGCAGCCGCAGGATAATAGGCGCGATCTTTGATGTCTTTAAAATTAAGACTTCGATAGACATGGAGTTTGTCGGTGGTTTGGGAATAGGTCATAAAAATAGCTGCTTGGGACGGGATGACGTTTAGAATAATATCCAAGACAAAGCCGGCAATATTGTTGAGATTTGATTGTCGGCTGATAGCTTGGCTGATGGCGAACAAGGCGGTTAATTTATTATCAGCATGCTCCAAGCGTTGATATAATATGCCAGCTGTATTTTTATAGATTTTCTCCGCTATTTTGGGAGCCTGTTTTATGATCTTGGGCCAGTGGCGTTGGGACAGCTCCAAGGTAGTCAAAGCCTTCAGGGCTTTGAGGCTGTGCCGGTGGTATAAAATATTGTTTAACAGGGAATTTTCTCCAATAAATTCACACTTGTTGAACAAGGCAATGATTTGTTTTTCTGAACCAACTTGGGCTTCTAGACCGGCTTGGCCGCTAGCGACAATTATCAGGCGATCGGCGGCTTTTTGATCTTGATAAAGATAGACATCAGCCGGATACTTTTTTTCTATCAGAAAATTGCCCAGCAGAGCTGTCTCTGACTTGGCTAAACCAGCCAACAAAGGAATTTTTTCTAAAGATATTTTAGCCATGCAGTTTTGGCTTTTTAGGAAGTGTGGTTGAGATAAGCTAGAGCGGTAGCTTCATCGATAATATTATTCTCCAAAAGTTCTTTGATGTTTTGCTCCAAGCTAAACATGCCTTCATCGGCGCTGGTTTGGATGACGCTTTTAATCTGGGGTATTTTATTTTCTCGGATGATGTTGGCAATTGCCGGAGTGTTGACCAATATTTCTCGCACAGCCACGCGGCCGCCGTTTATTTTTGGCACTAATTGTTGGGAGATAATGCCGCTTAAGGAGATGGACAGCTGCAGGCGGACCTGAGCCTGCTGATGAGGCGGAAAAACATCGATAATACGATCAATAGTCTGGGCGGCGCTATGAGTGTGCAGGGTAGCCAGCACCAAGTGGCCGGTTTCTGCCAGAGTGATGGTAGTGGCGATAGTTTCTAGATCACGCATTTCGCCGACCATGATGACATTTGGGTCTTGACGCAGGACATGTTTTAAGGCTCCATCAAAACTCAGCATGTCGGTGCCTAGTTGGCGCTGCTTGATAATGCTTTTTTTTGGTTGATGGATAAATTCTATTGGGTCTTCGAGAGTAACAATATGAGCAGTACGGCTTTGGTTTATTTTTTCTATCATGGCAGCTAGAGTAGTAGACTTACCGCAGCCGGTCGGACCAGTGACCAGGATCAATCCGCTGGTGCGGGCAATCAGCTGCAGGACAATTTCTGGCAGGCCAATATCTTCTATCGAGGGTATTTCACCAGAAATGACCCTGGCGACTAAACCGGGGTTATCTTTTTCCCAGTGGAGATTGACGCGGTAGCGGGAGTATTCGGCTATTTCATAAGAAATATCCAGCTCTCTTTCTTCGGTGTATTTTTTTTGCTGTCGTTCAGTCAAAATACCAAAGATCATTTTTTCCGCTATTTCTCTAGTGACCACTTCGGTGTCAGGCATGAGTTTCAGTTCGCCATCAATACGCAAGATGGGTGGCTTGCCAACAATGATGTGCAGATCAGAAGCTTTGTTTTTGGTGGCGATTTTGAAAAGGTTGTTGATGTTAAGCATTTTTTTGCTTGCTTTTTATTTATATAATTTGAATGTATTTATTATATCATATTTGTCAATGGTAAGGTATATCTCAAATGTCAACAACAAAAAAATCCGCCCAGCCCTTGGTGAAGGGCTGGGCGGGACAGGTTTTAAAATTATTTATTAGTAGCCAGCTGTCTGTTTTTGATGGTAGTCATGATTTTTACTGGGGCAAACAGTAGTCCGGTGTATAAGATATTACTAAGCAAGGTATTAAAGAAAAATGGTATAGCCAAAGTAAAACAAAGCATTAAGCCAGTCAGACTATGAGCATACCAGTGGCTAAATTGCCAGACAGCTAGATTGGTGATCAGAAAGAAAGTTAGAGCTGAAAGCAGCGTGGCAGAGCCGACATTTATCCAGTGGCCATGCTTTTTTAAGTAAAGTCCAAATAATAAGTTGAGAGCCAGACTGCCATAGATCGTTAGCATCAGCTGCCAAGCATAGAGGCCGAGCGCCAGATCGGATAATATGAGCGCCAAAAATGGCAGGATCCAATATTTCCGCTGGCTGGCATAAGCGCCGGCAAATAGCAGCAGGCTAGCCAGTGGAGAAAAATTTGGCAGATGCCAGATCAGCCTGGCCAGCAGCGCCAAAACACTTAAGATTATGAAGAGGTAGAGATTATCTTTTTTCATCAAATTAAAATTATTTATTAAATTTAGAAATTAGCAGTTTCAAAACGCCATTCAATCTGGTCGCCCACTTTTGGCATGTATTGGCTGGCGCCCACTTGGCCCAAAATGTCGTTGATATAATATTGCCAGTATTTATTATCCCGGCCGTTGATTTTGTCATTAATCTGAGTAATTAGTCTGCCCATAGTGCTATAATCTGCATAGTTAAAAGTCCAAGCCTGTTTAGCCGCGACACTTTCCGTGATAGTAAAAAGGTTAGTGCTCAATTGGTCGGAGTAAGGATAAGCTAAGCTGATTTTTTTATCATCACCGAAATTAAATATTATGGATATTTGCCCTTGCTCTTGGCCGGTAAGCTGCCCTATGGTTTCATTTTGATTTTTAATTGTTCGTGGCACTTGCCAGAAGATCAGGGCTACTATTAATAACAGTGCCAGAAAAATAATAAGCTTAAGATTTTTTCGCATATATTTTATTTTGACAATTAGATGAATTAAAAATATTAGTAGTCAATACCCGGTCTGGCAATCAAGCCCTGGCTGATGTAGTGTTTTTTGGCATTCATTTCGGTCACCAAATCCGCCAGATCCACGATTTCTTGGGGGCAATAGCGCCCTGTCAAAATCAGCTCCAAGTTTTTTGGTTTTTGCTTGATCAAGATAAGGATATCGTCGCAATTTAGCAGGCCAGTTTTTACCGTGGTATTTATTTCATCCAGTATCAGTAAATCAAAATTTTTTTTGAACCATAGTTTTGCCTGTTTGATGGCCGCAGCTGCTCCTTTGATGTCGCCAACCTGATTTTTGAAACGGAAGCCCTTATTTTTTGACAGGCGCGGTAGACCGAAAGCGCAATAATCTATGTTTAGGTGCTTTATCTTGTCCAGGATTTTTCTTTCACTATAATAATCGCCGCCTTTATCAAAATATATGATGCCCACCTTTAGTCCTTGTCCTAAGGCGCGGATAGCCAATCCTAAAGCAGCTGTGGTTTTACCTTTGCCGTGGCCAGTATAGACATGGATTTTTCCTAATTTATTATTTGACATAAAGTCAGCATTTGTGTTTAAATTTTGAGGTCCCCCGGCTGTTCTTTTCATCAGGGAGGGCAGCCATGCATTGGTGGCAGACTCGGCCTTTTTGGGTCACATTCTGTGTGGCCATCGGCGCGGTCATGATCTGGCGTATCCAGCATCACGTCTTTGACGTCATCGGCGGTTTGTTTATCGCCCTTGGCATAACCATTGCCCTAATCAAGGACAAGGAAGGGAGAAGATGGAGATGAACGAAGGCGGCGCGTATCGCTACTTTTGGCCACTAATGGTCACACTGACGGGCGCGATCATTGTCCTATTCTCGGTTGGCGAGTCGAACCTCGTCTGTTTCATCGGCGCGCTGGTGGCTATCTCGGGCCTGATCTTCTTTCTGGCCAGGTCTCGCCTGTCCGCCACCCGGACCGTGATTCCAATCAACTGGTTTGCACTAGCGACAATGCTGGCGCTCTATCTCTGGACCCACGGTGGCCTGGAGGTTTCAACCGGCGATTGGCTGGTCAGCCTCTTGTTGGCTTTGGTGGGTACAGCTGTGCTCTGCTTTTTGCTATTGCTGACCGGTTTTTGGATCGCGATCAGCCGTCGTCTATGATCCGAGTAGACGGAGGTGTGGATATGCTACAGGAGTTTTTGAAGCAATTGACCCAGTTGCGGTCAGTCTACATCGTGATGGCCGCGACAATCCTGCTCTTGTTCGCAATCTGGGCAGGGTGTGATTATCTGCCTCGCATTAGGGCGCGGCGACGCTAGCCCCGCCCATCCATCCCGAAGGGCAGACATGGTTCCGTGTACCTGACCCGTCGAGCCGAGCTCGACGGTTTTTTATTTTTAATCAAGACACCTTTTTAAATTTAGTCATGATTAATTTATATTAAAAATTTTCTGGTTAGATTATCAATATTTTTATTTTTTAAATATCTATCAATATTTTTTATAGCTTTAGCATGAAAATTATCTCTATAATATTTTGGCGTCAGCTGAATTTTTGGTTTTAAATAAGAGAGTATTGACTTGGTCCAAGCTCGTATGGGGAATGGTCTACCGTCGTGTAATAGATGATATTCTCTTTCTATTTTTTTGCTGGCTGCTAAAAAGTTTTTATAACTTTCAGTAAACGATGATAAGTCGGCAGCTCGTAATATTTTTTGCTCAGTGGTTTTTAGGGGGTAGCCAGCTTTGGTCGCCATAATTGTTTGTTGGACTTGCTTAACAGCCCCAGTTGGGTATTTTAAAGTTTTTAATTCTCGAGCGGTAATTTTGCCAGCTAGTTCTTCTTTGTTATTTTTAACTTTATCATAGCCAGCATCATGAAATAGGGCGGCTATTTCTACTATCTCCCGATTGACTGGCACCTTGTATTTTTTGCAGCGGTGGATAAATTTTAAAGCTACTCGCCTGACCTTGAGAGCATGAGCAAAATTGTGATAGGGAAGTTTGCCATAATGTTTTCTGGCAATAGTTTCAATTTTAGTCATTAGTTTTTATTTTATTTAAACTTGTCAAATAAATGCAGGTTTTGGCATTATTGACATTTTTGTGCCATCAGTATAAAGTAATACGTCGTATAGTCAGGAAACTTTGCCAGTGGCTACAAGTGTTCGTTCTGGCCATGTACACACGAGACAAGGAGGCACCATGAAGAAGAAGTCTGCTTTGCTTGCCATGACCACGGATCACCCCGAATGGGGCAAGTTCATGGCCCGCCTGCATGGTCCAAGGGGGTGCAATGCTCGTCAGAAGAAGGGCGTGGGGACCATCTACACCTGTGGGCATGAGTCTGATCGTCCTCGCATCAGGGCAATTCTCCAGGAGATGGGGGATGTCGATATCCCTCATACGATGGGGTGCTTCACGAAGCGGGGCCTCATGTGCGACTGCGCGGTCGCCCGCAGCGGCATCGCGCCCGCGCCGAAGCGGGTGCTGCCAGAGCAGCGTTCGTGGTGGGAGATCATGATGTCGCGACCGTAGGCTTGCCTTTAGCCGTCCACTGGGACCCTTCGAGGGTTCTGTGGGCGGTGTTTTTTTATTTTTCAATTATTTTTTTCTTGCCACCTTTTTACCCTTCAACTCCCCCTCGACTTGGTTCGACTACGCTCACCACAAGTCGCTCGGGGTCAGACAACACGGTTTTTTAACGTGGCTAGTCGCTGCCAAATTTTAAGTTTTTCTAAGGGCGGGGTCGTTTGATTTATTTTTTAATCAAATTTTCTAAGTATAATTATTATAGAAAACATCCTGAGAGGGGGCGGGGATGCGTCGGGTGCATCCCCGAGAAGACTGGTGATTCAGTACTTGCGATAAGGGTGCTCAGGCCCAGGGCCGCCGTGCTTGATCGGCTCGCCGTTCATTGGCCAGCGGCATCGTGGGCACTTGCGGAATGGAGGAGGATTGTTCACATCCTCGTGGCTGGTGTCGGTGTATAGACATCCAACGTTAGAGCACGCCCAAGTGTAATTTGGCGGAGGGAACATGGTCTTTCTCCTTTGGGGGATGTGGTTCTTTGGCCTCTTCTCAAGATGTTTTAAAGAGCGAGATTATGTAATTAATTTTATTTATTTTGTAATATAAATGGGAAATGTATTTCACTACACTAAACCCCTACCTTTTTGGCAGGGGTTTATAATTATTTCATATCACATGCCCCTTTGAATCCACACTGCTTTGAACATTCCGTGCAACCGCCCATTTTGACCATAATGCCTTGCTTGCAGTTGGGGCAGATTTTACCGACCTCTGTGCCATAGCGATCATCTAGCTCTTCTTGCAGTACTTCTTTGGCAATTTCCAAGTGCTTTAAGGGGTTTTGGATTTCCGGCATTTCTACCGTATCTGGCGTGGGGGCAATGGCCACCTTAAGAGTTTTCTGCTCGGTTTCTTTTTTGCCGTTGTAAGCCAGATTTTTCTTTTCGGTTTCTTTATCTAGAGACAATACCTGTTCTTGCCGGCTGGCATCACGATAAATAGTCACACCTTTACAACCTAGCTCGTAAGCTTGTTCATAGAGAACAGTAGTTTGTTCGACGCTGAAGTCAGCTGGAGCATTAGCCGTTTTGCTGATAGAAGAGTCTGTCCAGCGTTGGACAGCTGCCTGCACCTTGATGTGATCGAGAGGAGACAGGTCCATGGCTGATACAAAGAAATCAGGCAGGTGACCATTGTGTTTGTAGAGATCAGCTAGCGGTATATAGACTTCGTGAAAACCAAGTCTGGATTGGCGGTAAAATTTGAAAGCATAATATGGCTCGATGCCGGTAGACGTCCCCAACATTGATCCGACTGTGCCGGTTGGCGCTTGCGTAGTCAGCGTGACATTGCGCAGGCCCTGCTCGCGGATCATGCCTCTCACATCTTCGGGCAAAGTTTTGACAAATCCGGTTTCTAAGAATTTTTCTGATTCAAACTTCGGGAATGAGCCTTTTTCTTTGGCCAGCCGAGATGATTCACGGTACATCTCGATTGTAATAGTCTGGAAAAGGCGGTCAATAAGTGGGGCTGCTTCACTGGAGCCATATTTGAGGCGCAGTTTTATTAATAATTCGCCCAAGCCCAAAGTGCCGCCACCGATGCGGCGCTCATTTTTTTGATTCAGCTCATTTTCTTTGAAGTGATAGGGCGTAAGGTCAATGACATTATCCAAAAATCTGGTCAAAACTCTGGCAGATTTTTTCAGGCCCTCCCAATCAAGCTCATACAATGGCCCTAGTTCGTCTTCACCCACCTGTCTGGCAAAAGAAGCCAAGTAAAGATGTCCTAAGTTGCAGACGCCCCAGGGCGGTAAGCCTTGCTCGCCGCAGGGATTGGTGGACACTAGCTTGTTGTAGTAGCTGGAATTGCTCAGTTTGTTGTAGCGCTCCATAAATACTACGCCCGGTTCAGCACTGGCATGGGCCGAAGCAATGATTTTGTTCCATAGATCCCGCGCCTTGATGGTCTTGTATATTTTTACCGGATAGCCGGCGGCTTTCCAGGCATGCAGGTCGCCATCCCAGATATTGTCATAGATATCTTTATAGGCCGGGTTTTCATAGTCGGGGAACTCCAGATTCCAATATTCGTCATTTTTGACGGCCTTCATAAAGGCATCAGATACCATGACGGAAATATTAGCATTTTCTATTTGGCCGGCTTTGGTTTTGGAGCTGATAAATTCTAAAATATCCGGATGCCAGTCCCATTGCATCAGCATCAGGGCTCCTCGGCGCGAACCGCCTTGTTCTATCAGCCCGGTAGCATAAGAAAATAATCCCCCCCAAGAAACAGAGCCAGAAGATTTGCCGTGCACGCCTTTGACGTAGGCATATCTGGGGCGCAAGGCAGATAGCGACATGCCCACGCCGCCACCGCGAGAAAAAACTTCGGTCATATGATAGAGCGTGTCAGCAATGATGGCTTTGCGGGAGTCGCGCGGTCCGGGCAAGACATAGCAATTGAATAGTGTCAGGTTGGAGGTGTAGTTGCCGTGGGTGTCGACGTTGGCGCCGGTCATGATGCGGCCGCCTGGCTGGATATGCTTGTCGTGCAATTCTTCAAAAAATATTTCAAAATATTTTTCTTTATTTTCCGGGCTAGTTTCCACTGAAGCCACAGCCTTGGCAATCCGGCGGTGAGCATCCTCTATGGATTCTCGCGGCTTGTCGCATTTATATAGGTCTTGCTCAAATTCAAAATTATTGGCCGGATCAGCAAAAGCGCCAGTCAGCATATGCAGGATAGTTTTGTCATCGGGCAAAATGTGCTTGATGATGCCCAAGTCTTTTTTGGGATATTTGCGGTCTTCTTTGGAGATGACAATTACCAGATCACCTAGCTCTATATCCTCCCTTTTATCTTTGATAGAGTAGCGATCAAGAAAAATGATCCGACCCAGCTCATCAAAGCCAACAGAGTTATTTAGAATATGCTTAGCCTGCTTGCTGAGATTGATGCCTTTGGCCTCCAGAGCCTTTACTTCCGGCGAAGTGACTTCCTTACCCAGTTCGAGGCGGATTTTTTTGCGCTGTTCGCGGTAGAGGATAAAGGCTTTGGCGGTTTTGGCCCAATTTGACTGGATCAAGATGATTTCTATGATATCTTGGATTTGTTCGACGTTTGGTATGGTGTGGCCGTCATACTTATGCTCTAGTATGGAGATGGTAATATCCGCCAGTTTTTTGGCTTCCAGCTCATCAAACTCCTGGGTAGCATTGCCGGCCTTAAGAATCGCCATAAAGACCTTGTTTTTATCAAAGTCAACAATGGTGCCGTCCCGTTTGCGTATTTTAGTGATATTAGAAAAAATTTTTTGCTGGGCGTCAGCCTTAGCATTTCTAGTTTTAAAGTAAGCCTTGGCTACTTGGGGCAGATTGTTTTCCAATAATACTATATTTACAGCACTGCGGATGTCGTCGCTGGTAATCAATTCTTCGTCTGAATAGATATTTTCGATATATTTGACCACTTGTTGGGCGAATTTATCAGTTAAAGGGTTGTCTTGCAGGCCGGCACTCAAAAGGGCGCCTTTTAGAGAAGCGGCGATTTTGTCTTGGTCAAAATCTTCGGTGTTACCGGAGCGTTTTTTCACTTGGCGAGCCATAAATTTGCTTTTATTTAAGGATTTTTTATTAGTTTTATTGGCCGATAAAAAAATGGCCAAAGGACATTTTACGCTGTAAAACACAACATATTGTGTTCAAAATCATTATAGCATACAAGATATAGGTTTAGCAATTTTGTTAGTTTGTGGCTATTTTTAGCCAAAATATTATAACCCAAAGATTTTAAAAATCCAAGCTGTGCATAACTTGCCCTCCTTTGCGGGAAAACAGGGATTAAATTATTAGAAAATGGGCAAAGGAGGGCACCCCGCGGAGCTTCAGCGGAGCGGGGTTTGCTCCAAGACGGCAAAGTCTTACTAAAGTTGGCAAAAATTTACCTTTCTGCTATTATTGCTTTAACTATACATATGGCCAGTATTTTTAAGAAAAAGAAGAATTATAGAAAAGAAGGCCCAAAAAATAGGCCTCGCCTTGAGCGGCATAGACCGCGCACCTCTGATAAGGACCTGGTTGACCCGGTTGCTTATTGCGGAGATTTGGATTTGGGTAAATATCCTGTTTTGCCGCCCACCAAAAAAGAAGAACAGGAGTTTGACGTAGAAAATCCATTGAATAAGAGATAAATATAAAAAACGCGCTAGTTTTTCATTGAATCGGCGCGTTTTTTTAATTTAAAACAATACTTTCCTTTATTTTTATAGCCTGGACCGCAAAACCCAGATCTTTTTGGATTTTGTCAGCCAAAATTTGAGTTGCAGTCGGATCACCATGCACCAAAAACACCTTTGGTTTATTTTTAAAAGCTTCCAGCCACTTTAGTAGGCCAGCTTGATCAGCGTGGGCTGAAAAACCATCGATTTTTTCTACCCCGGCCCGGATTGGTATTTTGTGCCCGCCGTAGCGGAAATCAAAAGCGCCATTAACGAGAGCATGGCCTAGGGTGCCAGGCACTTGATAGCCCATAAACAGAATGTGATTTTTTTCTTGGCTGGCATAAACAGCCAGATGGTGGATGATGCGGCCGCCATCGGCCATACCAGCTCCGGCCAAGATGATTTTCGGAGCAGGAGCCAGATTTATTTGTTTTGACTGGGCGGCAGTGTTGGTGATCTTGAGATGCGGAAAACTAAAGATATCATGATCATGCTCTAAGGCGCCTTGGGCGGCTACGTTTAAATCCTGGACATTTTGTTTGTATATCTTGGTAGCTTCATAGGCCATAGGACTGTCCAAATATACCGGCACTCTAAAGTCCAGATGTTTTTCATAATAATCATTGAGGACTTTTAGGATATCTTGAGCACGCTCAATAGCAAAGACAGCAATAATCAAAGTAGAGCTATGGCGGGTGACTCTTTGCACAGCTTCTAGGAGTTTGGCGTTGCGATTTTTGATCTGTTCATGCAGCCGGTCGCCATAAGTGCTTTCCATGATGACAAAGTCAGCTTTAGATAAATATTCAATATTTTTCACCAAAGGCATATTTTCTCCGCCAATGTCACCGGTGAAAACAATAGTTTTTGGTCCGGCTTTTATTTCCACCAGGCTGGCGCCCAAAATATGGCCAGAATTGTAGAGGGTAAAACTTAATTCAGAATTCAGCTGATTATTTTTGTGGTAGTTTACTAGAGTCCAGTGCTTATTCAATTCGTCTAAATCAGTTTGAGCATATAGCCAGCTCAGAGAATGCTCAGCCACCCTTTCCTGCATTACTTTGAAGCTGTCGGCTAGGATAATGTCAGCTAGCTGCCGGGTTGCTTTGGTAGCAAATACAGGCCCGCGGAAGCCTCTTTTAAAAAGCAGGGGCAATCGGCCGCAGTGGTCAAGATGGGCGTGGGTCAAAATCACAGCATCAATGCTTTTGGCATCAAAATCAAATTCCGACCAATTTTTCAGATAATTTTCATCACCGCCTTGCCAAAAGCCGCAATCAATTAAAACCCTAAAATCGTCCACTTTGAGCAAGTGGCAGGAGCCGGTGACTTCTTGCGTGGCACCATAGGATGTTAGGGTGATTTTTGGCATTTTATCCGCAATTTATGCAGTCATAGCTTTGCAATTCTTGATAAAATGGTTTTAATTTCAAAATATCAATAACCTTTACCGTATTTTTCAATTGCCACTGTTTGCAACTGGCATTGGCGGTATTCTTTTGGATGCACTGAAAACCAATTTGCTTAAATGTCGTTTGCAGATCGGTAGACGGATTATTATTCAATGATATATTCGCTCCGAGCGTATAATTTTCTCCACTAACGCCGAAGATTTTACTTAGGCGATCGGCGTCACCACAGTCGGAAGCAGTGAATAGTTCTCCTAGATGCCTCAGGGATTCATACTTTGTGTCTATTGGGTATATGTTGTAGCCAGCTTCTGTTGGCGTTGGCGCGGCAGTGCATAAGTTATTTATTGTTTGGTTTTTTTCTAATTCAGTTAATTTATTTTCATTCTCCGATAATTTGTTTGTTAGTTTTGTAATTTGATTTTCCGCAGCATTAAGCTTGTTTTGCATTTCAGTGCGTATTTTTTCTTCATTAGCTTTGATTAATTTCCTGGCTTCCATATTTTGCCAATAATATACTCCACCACCAACCAGCAGAGCAACGATGATGGCAATCAATACTATTGGACCAGAAGAGCTACTTTTTGGCGGCGTGGAACTTACATAAATAGGTTTTTTGTCGGGCATAGTTTTTATTTTTTTAAAAATGGGTTAGGCATATTAAATATTATTTTTGGTGTGTGATTATTTATTCTATCCAGAGATATTTTGTATTTTTTGGCGTAGATGATGTCGGCAGCACCAAAAATAGCTTTTTTGTAATCCAAACTAAGCCGCCGGCAAATATTTTTGACCTTTTTTTCTGAACAATCTTCGATTTCTAGATATGGGTCTAGGAAGGGCCAATGGTCGATTGTTATTTCGGCGCCATTTAGTTTCCACAATTCCCGCCAGTTTTCTTGATAGGCTTTTTGTTCGCAGCCCAAGCACAGTAATAATTGTCTAGCTGTTTCCAGGTTGTCTATTTTTAAGCAAATTTCTTTTTGGTCGGTGATTTTTGAGCCGCGGACCACTTTTAGACTCATGGTAATTTTGTCTTTTTCCTGGCGCAGTCTTAGCCATGATCCTTTTTTGTTTTTAGGTAAATTAAAAATGTACCGTTTTTGCAAAAAAGAGGAGTAGATTTTTTTGGCGCCAATTTTTTTAAGTTGTCTTCGGATTGCCGAGACATTAATATCCAAAAAAGTGGCCTCGTATTCTATGGGTAAACGCATATAGGCAATTATACCATATTTTTTTGTGTTTAGGGGGCGTGTATTGACAATTTTATTATATTTTGCTATAATATTTTGATACAGTCAAAAGTTGGCCTTTGTGAAACAGGCCCTAGACTGTTACTTTGAACCTTCAATTATTCTCCCAAGTACTATGCTATAACAAAACGCCTAACGGCAGGCAAAAGGAGGCCTCATGGACAAAGCGTTGTTGGAACAGGTGGCCGGGCGACTAGACGAGAAAGTCGCCGTGGCCCAACTACTGGTGGTGCACATGCTCGCTTCTGACCCTCCTTCATCCGAGGTTGATATGCTGGCCATTCACGGACTCTCGGCCGGCATGTACCAGAGCGGGAATCTCCTGGAGTGCGCTGCCGAGCTCTGGCGTTCAGGGCTTGCCAGCCACATGGCAGTGGTCGGCGGTGACGGCAGTCCGACGGGCCAGTCGGCTCCGGGAGCATCCTGGGTCGGGTCCAGCTTTCTGATCGAAGAGCTGGCCAAGCGCGAAGTCCCCCAAGACCAGATCATCGTGATGGATCCCATCACCCACACCAAGGAGGAGGCTTACGCCATCGTCCGGGCGGCCATGAAGCACGGGTACCGGAGCGTGATGAGCGTAACGGTGCCTTACCATGGCCCCAGAGTGCTCTCCTGCCTGGTCGCGGTGATGAAAGAGTTGGGCTACTGGATCGAGTGGCACATGATGGTGCCGCCCAAGGTCAACTGGACCCTGGAGATGGTCGCTTCCCAGGGCAAGGGCACGACCAACTCCCTGTTCGCGGCCATGGACGATGCCGCCAAGGTCCAGAAGTACGTGGACAACAGTTTCGGTGCTTCCTACCCGGAGGTGATCTACTACCTGCTCAATCGTGCTCGGATCGTCGAGCACCAGCAGTGGGATTTCCCTGGGGCGTAACCCAGCAGATGAGCATAGAGCCGGCCGCGTCGTCGTTTATCAAGCGATGGCGCGGCTTTTATTTTTATATGAGTAATACCATTTTTTTAGGGTCTATGATAGAATTTACCCTGTTAAATAACTCCGCTTAGCGGAGTTGCCGCGCGGCGGCATTTAACAGGGTAAATTTGTAAGATTAATAAAGTATTTATGAAAAAACATTGGAAACTATTTTTATCCGCGTTTATCTTGAGCTTATTTTGGTTTAGGCCAGCCTTGGCTCTAGAAAAGATAAATAATTATCAAGCAATAGTCCAACTGAATGCCGATAATACTATGACGGTGACCGAGCGGATCGATTATGATTTTGGTGATGCCCAAAGACATGGTATTTACCGCAATATACCCTATTTATATAATAATTTTTTATGGAGTCGAGCTGCCGAAATTAGCCAGATATCCGTGGCCGATGAAAATGGCCAGGCTTACAATTTTGTGGTCAGTAATCACAATAAAGATAAGCAGATAAAAATAGGCAAAGCCGATGTTTATGTGACTGGTCAAAAAATATATGTTATTAAATATAAAGTTTCTGATCCATATCTTTTTCGTCAGGACAGCGACCAATTTTATTGGGATATTATAGGTGGTGGCTGGCAGGTACCCATTAGCCAAAGCACGGTGACAATTTGGTTGCCCCAAAGTATTTCAACTGGCGATTTAGAAGCAGATTGCTATGCCGGCAACTATGGCAGTAATTCGTCTTGTAATTCGATCAAGTATTTGTATGCTGATGACGGTAGTACCTTAGTGAGTGGCCTGGTTCTCAAGCAAGATGATTTATCGGCCGGCGGCATTTTGACGGTTTTGATAGGCTTGCCAAAAGGCGCGATCATGGAGCCGGGTTTTTGGCATAAAACTTGGCAGATTTTCAAATATAACGGCATAATATTTTTGCCGCTCTTAGCTTTTATTATCGCCTTTATCCTTTGGTTTAAACGCGGCCGTGATCCAAAAGGCCGGGGCAATATTATTGCCGAGTATGATGTGCCGGATAAGCTGTCGCCGGGTGAAGTAGCGGTAGTAGTTAATGAGAAAATTTCCAATCAAGACATTTCTGCCGAGGTCATATATTTAGCCATCAATGGCTACTTGAAAATTACCAGACTAGAAAAATCGGGCCTTATTAAAAAGTCAAGCGATTATCTGCTGGAAAAATTCAAAGATGAAAAAGATTTGCCCAATGAATTTCAAAAAGATCTGCTGGCCAATTTATTCCACCGAGCCAGCTCTCCCGATAAACTAAAGGGTTATCAGCTTGATCCTCGGACCACAGTGGCGGTTTTGTTGTCAGATCTGGATAAAGCTTATGAATGGCGCCCAATTGTTGATAACAAACTCCTTCAGTCAGTAGCTGATAAGGGATATTTTATCAAAAATCCAAATAAAATCAGAGGCATATATATTACCGTATTTTTGCTTTGCCTCCTGCCGATTGTCATTGTTTTGGGTCTGCTGGGAATTTTTACTCCTTTGGCACGCATAGCCCTGGCCTTGAGCATGATAATATTGATTATCTTTGGCTGGCAAATGCCAAAGAAGACCCCAAAAGGCGCATTGACCAAAGAATATATTCTGGGGCTAAAAGAGTATTTGCGAGTAGCGGAAAAAGACAGAATAAAATTTCATAATGCTCCGGAAAAAAATCCACAGCACTTCGAGGCTTTATTGCCCTATGCCATGGTGCTGGGCGTAGAGAAAGAATGGGCCAAACAGTTTGAGGGCATATACAGAGAAAATCCGAGTTGGTGCGCTGGTTTTTATGTGGGTACTTTCAGCAGTGCAGATTTTTCTCATAGTCTAGAAAATTTTGGCGCCCAAGCCAAAGCTACTTTTGCCACTCCTAGCTCTAGTGGTGGTGGTTTTGCCGGCGGTGGCGGCGGTGGCGGCGGTGGCGGCAGCTGGTAATTTTATATGAGAAAAAAGAGTCCGTTGCCGGACTCTCAAGGCAGAGGCCCCTAGTCGTTATTAGTGACTCACGCTCATGGCATCGTTGATGCCATAGCCCAGCAGACATATTCCCGATATGATGATTATCACTAGCACTAGGACGATTCCGATCTTGCTAGAGCGGGACTCACTCCGCCAAAACGCGTTGAGTAGGATTTCTGATTTTTTAGGCATGGCCCTCCTTTCCTTTTATCAGGCTATGTATGAGGGAAGGAACGTTGGTAAATATTTTTTTAACATATATATTGCATCTTGTCAACTATATAATTAAGTAATAGAATTTTAGGAAAACAAAAACCGCCGATATTTTGTTGTTATGGCGAGAGCTTTGGCCCGAAGCAACCTATAAGCTGGTAGATTGCCACGCCCTTTGCACTTGCAATAACAATGTAGAACGCTCGGCGGTTTTATAAGTATTATATTTTACCCACCAAGTCCATTCCTGGCCTTAAAGTTTTTTCGCCCGGCTCCCAGTTGGCTGGGCAAGCCTGGTCGCCATACTTGGAGACAAATTGCGCAGCTTGTAGTTTGCGCATGAGCTCTTTGCTGCTGCGGCCGATCCCATTGGCATGAATTTCCATAGTTTTTAAGTTGCCATCGGGGTCAATAATGAAAGTGCCACGTAGGGCCAAGCCCTCATCTTTTATATAGACGCCGTAGGCGCGGCTGATATTACCAGTCGGATCAGCCAACATTGGGAAATTTATTTTTTTAATCGCGTCCGATGTATCATGCCAGGCCTTGTGTACATAGACAGTGTCGGTAGAGACTGACAGTATCTCGGCATTCAGTTTTTTTAATTCCTCATAGTGATGAGCCAGATCTTCGAGCTCGGTTGGGCAGACGAAAGTGAAGTCAGCCGGATAAAAGAATAGTATGACCCAGCGGCCTTTATAATCAGACAATTTTATCTTTTTTTCCTCATCGTGATGATAGGCAGTGGCGGTAAAATTTGGTGCAGGAGCATTTATTTGGGGAGTGCTGATCTTGCAACACGAGCAGTCGCAGATATTGTGGCAGCAATAGTCAGTATTGCATTGGCAAATATTTTTTTCTTGCATATATCTTAAGTTAATTATTATCCAAATTAGATTTTAATTTTTTTAATATATCTTTACCCTTGGTCTGGCCATATTGATACGATCTCAGGGCCCTTTCTTTGTCTACGCGTAATTTGTAGTTTTTAGTATCGTCAAAGAGCAAGTGGACATGAGGATATTTACGTAGATTGTGTGCATAGGGATAGTTCATGATATTGCGCAAATGTTTGCGGCCATACTTGATGCCAAAATATCTGGTTTTCATGGCAATATCCAGTAGATCATACCACAAAGATCTAGCTACAGAAAATTTTGTCTTTTTTTCATTGAGGATGTAGACGATTTGTTTGTCAAGATTTTTTTCCACAACATTTTTGATGAAATCATCAGTCGGCATAATGCCGCCGTCCACATACATATCTTTTTGGTGCAAGGAGCTGGCATAAAGCGGCATGTTTGATGATTGGATGATGCGCTCAATGGTATTTTCTCTGGCATCCAGGTATTTTATCTGCAAAGATTTTGGGTCTAGAACTTTGACATAAAAATTTATCGGTGAGGATTTTATTTTTTCTATATTAAGGGGGAAGATTTTGGTTTCAATATCTTCTAGATAGGTCAAATCCATAACGTCAAAATTGCGCTTAAAAAGTATCATCATGAAGAATTGCTTGGCCATCCTAAAAAAAGACAGGTTGCGCAAAAAAATATCTTTGCGGCCCAAATAATCCAAATATACTATCAAGCCCTTATCGGTTTCTTCTGATAAAAAATAGGCGGCGTTGTGTGAGCCGCAAGATACAGCATAGATGGAGTGAATGCGGGGGTAGAGATTAGCTGCCTGAAAAGCCGAAAATACTCCAGCGCTAAATACACCGCGGATTGATCCGCCCTCAACGATGATAATAATGTCCCGTTGGTCTTGCCCCATGGATTATTTTTTGGCCGCCATAAATTTTTTAGCTACCACTGACCAGTTTATCACTGACCAGAAGTTTTGGATATATTCTGCTCGGCGATTCTGGTATTTTAGATAATAGGCATGTTCCCATACGTCGATGCCCAATAAGGGTGTGTGCCCGAGAGAATAAGGGCTGTCTTGGTTGGCGGTTTTTTCAATAATCAATTTATTATCATTGAGTGACAGCCAAGCCCAGCCTGAGCCAAAGACAGTGCTGGCGGCGTTGTTGAATTCTTCTTTGAATTTATCCAAACTGCCGAAATGCTTGTTAATGGTTGCCAGTAATTCATCTTTAGGGTGTGTGTTTTCGTCAGCTGGGCCCATGATCTGCCAGAGTATATTGTGGTGCAAGTGCCCGCCGCCATGATTTTTAACCGTTAGTCTGATATCTTCGGGTATTAGGTTGAGATTACTTAGAATATCTTCAATAGTTTTGTCAAAAAAATCAGGGTATTTCTCCAAAGCCTTGTTTAGGTTGGTAGTATATGTAGCGTGATGCTTGTCGTGGTGAACTCGCATTGTCGCTTCATCAATATATGGCTCGAGCGCATTATAACCATAAGGCAGCTCGGGCGTAATAAATTGTTTGCTCATATGTTTTTATTTAATTGATTAGCCAAAATATTTTTCTTTATAAAATCTGATTAGTTGTTCCACTTCTGGTATGACTATGGGGTTACCTATACCAACTTTGGTTTTTTTCTGCACAGCTTCTAGGGTTGTGGCGCCCTCCAAAACAGCTTCTTCTATATCGTGGTCGCTGACTCCTGACACTTTATCAATCAGGCGGGCGCTTTCTTCAACAATGCGTTGTTTCTGGTCAGAACGCAAAAAATAATTATTGATGGCGCTGCGCAGGGCTTTGTCGCCCAAGACCGAGCAATGGATTTTGCGAATCGGCAAGCCGCCTAAGCGATTAGTGATGTCCTGGGCCTGGATTTTTAGAGCTTGATCAATTTTCATGCCACCCTTTTCCGTGGCCATGACCGATAGCATTGAGGTGGCGCCGATAGCTGAAGCACAACCAAAGGTTTGCCACTTTAGCTTTCTTATGCGGTCAGTTTTTTTATTAACCCAGATCCACATTTTCATCATGTCGCCACAAGCCGGTGAGCCAATCATGCCCACGCCATCATAATTTTTTATTTTATTGGCATCCATGATGAGATTTTTGGGATGGAAAAAATGTTCCTTGACGATGTCGGTATATAGCCAGGTATCTTCCTGGCCGGTCGGCAAGACATCGATACTTGATAAGATCGATTTTTTATTTTTTTTATATGTAGGCATTTTATTTAACAGGGCAAATTAATTATTTTTTTAGGTGCCAAGCGTATGCTTTTTTCCAAGCTCGCCATATCTACTCTGACTGGCGACCCTTTGCGTAAATAGTCAACTATATCAGGCAGCTTAGTCATCAGATATTCTAGATCTTTTTTGGTGGTGTATTTACCCAAAGTAAAGCGTAGTGAGCCGTGGGCGGCTTCATAAGGCCTGCCCAAAGCGCGGATGACGTGGGATGGCTCTAGGGTAGTAGAGGTACAGGCCGAGCCAGTAGATGCCTGAACGCCAACTTCATCTAAGTACAATAACAAGGCTTCACCTTCTATGTCCAGTATAGAAATATTTATATTGTTGGGCAGCCTTTTTTCTGCGTGGCCGTTGAGTATAGTTTTGGGGATTTTTTTGAGGATAGATTTTATCAGCCAATCTCGTAAAATAATTAAGCGTCGATTTTCTTTTTCTCTATTTTTTTGAGCTAATTTTAAAGCTGCGGCCAGGCCGATGATGCCAGGTACATTTTCTGTTCCTGAACGCAGATTTTTTTCTTGACCGCCACCATCTATCAGCGGCGCTAAAGGTGTGCCGCGTCGCGCATAGAGCAAACCAACTCCTTTGGGACCATAGATTTTACTGCCGTTAATGGTCAGCAAATCAACGTGCATTTTTTGGACATCAAGCGGCAGGGCTCCGGCTGCTTGGCAAGCATCAGTGTGAAAATAAATCTTATTGAGCCCGCTTTTTTGTCTAGCCATATTGACCCTAGTAAGATTAGCGCCAATTTTTTGGATGGGTTGGAGCGTGCCAATCTCATTGTTGGCAGTCATGATGCTCACCAGCATTGTATTTGGCCTAATAGCTCGATTGAGCAGCGGCTCCATGATAATGCCGTCATCGTCAACTGGTACAATGGATACGGTGAAGCCCTGTTTGGCCAGATGTTCGGCTGTATGCAGGACAGCATGATGCTCGATGGCTGAAATTATCAGGTGCGGTTTATTTTTTTCTGTCAAAAAATTATAAGTCAAGCCCTTGATAGCCAGAGCAATGCTTTCAGTACCGCCGCTGGTAAAGATTATTTCTTCAGCTTGGCAATTTAGAATTTGAGCAAGATCAGTCCGAGCATTTTCAACAGCTTGTTTAGCCATTAAACCAAGAGAGTAGAGGCTGGATGGATTGCCAAATTTATCCGACCAATATGGCGCCATAGCCCGAAGCACGACCGGGTCGACGGGAGTGGTGGCCGCGTAGTCCAAATAAATATTTTTTCTAGGCATTATTTTTGGGGAGGATGAAGTTGCTGTCCATTATCGTCAAAAATGCGGATAGCATTGACCGGGCAGCTTTGAGCAGCCTGTAAAATAGTTTTGGCATCGTCGCCAGTCGGATTTTTGATGATGGCAATACCCTTGTCATCCAATACAAAAGTATTTGGGGCGACCGCCACGCAAGAAGCTACACTAATGCAGGCTTCTCGATCGATTTCTATTTTCATATATAAGTGCAAGTTAATATTTAGCTTTTATAGTATTAATAATAATGAAAATAGATAAAACAGTCAATTTTTGAGTAAAATATATGAATATTGACAATTTTTTCTATATATGATATAATATAATGTTAAGTCGTACATAGACAACTATTCTGTAGCTTTTCTTGGCCTTTTGGCCAGAAGGGAGACCATAATGAGCGGGACAGTTCGTCTAGTCAAGAAAATCGTGACTCATGTCAAGCCCCATCTGGATGAGCTGGTGGCCATTTGGCTGCTCGTCCGGTGGGGGGAGAAACACTTCCCCGGCATCAACACTGTGCCAGTAGAGGTCTGGCGCAAGGGGTTGGAGTCCGCCGACGGCCGCTCCTTTGAGGAGCATGAGGACGAAGGCACGATGTTCATCGGGATTGGCGGCGGCCAGTTCGATGAGCACCCGACCAACGGCACTGACGATCTGTCTGGTGAGTGCGCGGCCACTCTGGTCGCCAAGCGTCTGGGCATCCAAGACGACCCGGCTCTCGAAAGGATTCTGGACTTCGTTCGTCGGATTGACACCAAAGGTGGCGCCAATCCTTGGGACATCTCGGCTGTCGTTAAGGCGGCCAACGAAGTCGGCAAAGGTCTGCCGGAGCTGCTCACCTGGGTGTTCTTGGCGCTTGATGCCAAGTATGAACAGCAGGTCAAGTTCCTCGAGGCAGAGGCCGATGCCAACATCGCCCAATGGGATACGGTCGGCTCTGTGCGGGTAGCTACCGCAGAATCTGACAACCAGCAGGTCTACAAGGTGCTTTTCACTAGGGGTGCGGCGGTGGCGATTGTTCGCCGGCGTCAGGATGGCCGAGTGGCCATCTTCACGCAGAAGCGTGACAACATCAGGCTCACTGACGCTGTCAGGATCATCCGCCGCTTGGAGCAGAAGGCTCGCGGCGATGTCAGGACTACCAACTGGAAGGAGCTGGCAGCGCCTGGTTCCATCGACGCTGTGGCGCGCTGGTACTATCTTAAGGAGGGTGAAATGCTGCTGAACGGCAGCGATACCCACCCCGATACGCCGGCTACCGGTCTGTCCCTTTCCACCATCCGTCAGGCGGTCATCTTGGCCCTTTCTGGCGAGATGATCTGCTCGCAGGCCAATGTCTGCGACGGGAAGTCCTGCAAGTGGTATCAGCTCGGCCTGAGCCGGTGCCAGACAATTCGCTACAGAATGTCGAGTGGCCAATCGCAGTAGGTCGCACTACTGATTGGGCACACGAAGAGCTCGGAGCGGCGTCAGCCGACACCCCGAGCTCTTTTCTTTTTATAAATTTTTTACAAAAGCGTATTCGAAACCAGCAAAGCAACCTGAGCTAAGATAAATTTTGAGGTTGCGAAGCAAGTTGAGCGCAGGCGAGCTGAGTTCGCCGAAGTCGAAACTTGACAAAACCATTTTTTTGTGCTATCATTACTATGTAGTTTGAAATTGGCTTTGAGCCCCAGTAGAAGGGGCGGCCAATTTTTTTATTATAAAAATATATGATTACTAATGCTCTTCAAACCCCAAAATTACAGTCATTTAAAATGGTAATAAAGCCCGGCGATAGCAAATTACGTTCGGGCGATTATTGGGCAATTTTGGTTTTGTGCTTGGTTGGCTCTATTACCTTAATTGTGATGATGACTCAGGCCATTTAAAATTAATAATTAAATATAAAATTTATGACTCCAGAAGGACCAATGTGCCAAGTAAAGTCTTGGAAGAGAGCTGGCTTTTATTGTAGCCCAGAAGTAGCCAGCCATGAAAATTGGGCAATTTTCAGCTTGGTAGTTTTGAGCTACTTTGTGTTAATGAGCACCATAGTATAAAGATTTAAAATATATGTGGTCAAAAACACAGCTCTTGGGCCCCCTGATATTATTATTATTTACCTGGGCCCCCTATGCTCTTTATTGTTAAAAAATAAACAATATGTCACCATGATTTTTTAAGGTTCGCTCTAAGGCCTACCTGCCCACCCTGTACCATATGGTATGGGGTGGGTTTTGATTAGAAAATAATCAGTATTTTTGTTATAATACCATTAGCTTAGAAAATTAAACATTATTATGGAGAACAGAAATAATTTGAGTTGGAAAATCGGTGGTGAGGCCGGTTTTGGCATAAAGTCGGCCGGCATAAGCCTTGGCAAAATTTTCATGAAAGCCGGTTATGAAGTTTTCGACTATACCGAATATCCATCTTTGATAAGGGGCGGGCACAATACTTACCAATTGATGATAGATAGTCAAAAGGTGAACGGCGTCAGTTTGGCGATAGATGTCCTGGTGGCCCTCAATCAGGAGACTATTACCAAGCATGCTGGTGAACTGGTAGACCAGGGCGTGATAATTTTTGATCACGAAAATATTGAGGCCAAAAATTTGAAATTAGACAAAAAAATAAACCTTTTGGGCGTGCCTTTGTCTGTTCTGGCAAATCAAGCTGGTGGCGAGTTGATGCGCAACGTAGTGGCTATGGGCGCCACCTTGGCTTTGGTTGGGCAGGATTTAGCGATTGCTAACCGAGTCATCAAAGACACTTTTCAGAGTAAGGGAGAGGGGGTTGTCAAAAATAATTTACAGGCGCTGTCTTTGGGTTTTGAATATGTCAAAAAGAATTACAGGCAAAAATTCATTTGTCATCTACCCACTAAGACTGATCACCATAATATCTTACTGGCTGCCAACGAAGCCATGGCCTTGGGGGCTTTGGCCGGCGGTTTAAATTTTTATGCTGGCTATCCCATGACGCCATCTTCTTCAATTCTGCACTATTTGGCTGGTGTAGCCGAGTCAGCCAGTATAGTGGTGCGTCATGCGGAAGATGAAATATCAGTAATTAATATGGCTTTGGGGGCTGCTCATGTTGGCGCTCGGGCTATGATAGCTACTTCGGGCGGCGGTTTTGCCTTGATGGTAGAGGCTTTGGGTTTGGCTGGTATGACTGAGACTCCTCTGGTGATTATCAATGTTATGCGGCCTGGTCCAGCTACTGGTCTTCCTACCTGGACTGAGCAGGGTGATTTACAATTTGTCCTGCGGGCAGCTCAGGGAGATTTTCCCAGGATAATTTTGGCGCCTGGCGATGCAGAGGAGGCTTTTTATTTGACAGCCGAAGCCCTGAATTTAGCTGAAGTTTACCAGACGCCGGTGATAATTTTATCGGACAAATTTATCGGTGAAGGTAATAGCACCGTGCCTAAATTTGACACCAAAAAAATTAAAATTGACAGAGGCAAATTATTGACCGAAGAGCAGCTCAAGAAGATCAAAGATTACCAGCGTTATCAGGTGACCAGTGACGGCATTTCTTCGCGCGCCTTGCCGGGCATGATAGGCGGCTTGTTTGTGGCCAATAGCGATGAGCATGATGTCTATGGCTTCGTGTCAGAAACATCGTCTGATCGCAAGCAGCAAGTAGACAAACGGCAGCGCAAATTGGAAACTATGGCCAAGAATTTGCCCGAGCCACCGGTACACGGTAATCTAAAAGGGCCAAAAACCATTGTTTTGTGGGGTTCGACCAAGGGCCCGGTTTTGGATGTATACAATTCTTTGCCGGCAGAGAAAAAAGCCGAGATCAAGATTTTGCAGCTTCAATATTTGTGGCCATTTCCGGTAGATTTTGTGGCAGAAATTTTGCGGAAGTCCAGCAAAGTTTTGTTAATAGAAAATAATAATAATGCTCAAGCCGGTCAATTAATTGCCCAAGAAACGGGGATCATTATTAAAGATAAATTATTAAAATATGATGGCCGCCCGTTTTTCAGGGAAGACTTGGTTGCGGCTTTAAATAAATTATAAAAATATGTTGACCGAAAAAGATTTTTTGACCCCAAATCGTCCGACTTGGTGCCCGGGCTGCGGTAATTATGCGATTTGGCTAGCACTGCGTCAGGCTCTGGCTGAACTAAATTTAGCCCCACACAATGTTTTGTTGGTTTTTGGCATTGGCTGTTCTGGCAATGGCTATAATTTTACTAAAGCTTATGCTTGGCACTCTTTGCATGGTCGCAGCGTGCCCACGGCCGTAGGCGCAAAACTGGCTAATAAAGATTTGACCGTGATTGCGCTGGCTGGCGACGGTGATGGCTATGGCGAGGGTTTAAATCATTTATTGCAAGCTATCCGCGGCAATGTTGATATTACTTATATTGTGCATGATAACAAAGTTTATGGCCTGACTACCGGCCAAGCTTCGCCGACTTCAGATCAGGGCTTTGAGACAAAGTCTTCACCTCAAGGTACGACCGACGAGGCCCTCAATCCTATTGCTCTATCTTTGGCTGGCGGCGCTAGCTTTGTAGCCAGAGGATTTTCCGGCCAAGCCCAGCATTTAAAAGAACTATTTAAAGCGGCTATTACTCACAAAGGTTTTTCTTTGGTTGATGTTTTCCAGCCCTGCGTGACTTTTAATAAGGTAAATACTTTTAAATGGTTTTTTGATCGATTATACAATTTGGATACGCAAGCCGCTTATGATAAGAAAAATTTAGGCAGCGCTCTAGAACAAAGCCTGATTTGGGGGGATAAAATTCCTTACGGCATTTTTTATCAGAAAGATAAAAGAGAATTGACTGCTAGTCTACCGGTTTTATCTGGTGCAGCTTTAGCCAAGCGCCCGATGAATATACGAAATTTAGATAAGTGGCTGGCTGAATTTAGCTAATATGAAAAATATTTTTTTTAGTAGACAGAACGGTGGGTTTTCTCTGGCAGAAATAGTGATAGTAGTGGCTATTTTGGCGATTTTGGGAGCAGTTATATTTTATTGGGTTGATCCAGCTGCCAAAGTGGGTACTGCTAGAGATAAAAAGCGCCAGCATGATGTTTTGGTGATTAGTGGCGCATTGTCTGATTATGTGCAGAAACATAAAGGAGCTCTGCCAGTTTTGGGCGCAGTGACCACCAATAAAAAAGTGCTTTGCTCCAGCCAAAGCGGCAGCAATCTGACTTGCGATGGTACCTCACAGCTTTGTTTAGTAGTTGATGACCAAAACTTTTATGATAAATATTTGTCGGCCTTGCCGGTAGATCCGGAAAAAACCGATACCACTGATACAGGGTATTATCTCCAGAAAGATTCAGATGGAAATTTGGTGGTTGGCGCTTGTACTTATACTGATTCAGCTATCAGCACCAAGCCGGGCATCAGGGTCAGCTGCACAGCTTATGCCGGCGGTCACTGCTGGTATGCGGGCATAGCTGGGCAGACTTGTGATACGGTTTGTGCTGCTCAAAGCCTGGTTTGTTCCTCGGGTGCGACCTATGGTCCCGATGTTTATACCGGCAATCATCCATTCTGCGTTTTAAATAAAGCCTTGGGGGCTACCTGCGGCACCAATTGTCAGGCTGGCACCAGTGATTACCCGCCTTCTTATACCAGTGACGGCTTGAGTTGTTGGACGCAAAGCAGTGCTATTGCCTGCGATAGTATTCGCGATGCGGGCGACATCAACGCTTGCCCGTGCGAATAATTTTAGAGTAAAACTTCAAGCCAAACTTGAAGTTTTTTGTTGTATTTTTTTGTGTTATAATAAAGCCATTATTTGATTAAAATCTTATGTTTTGGAAAAAAGTTTATCATCACGCCAGTTTTATATTTTTAGCTATTTTGCTTTTTGCCCAATGCTTGGTTTTGGTGGCCACTCAAGCCCGGCCAAAAGCCAGCTATGATTTGGCGGCTATTTTTATTGAGCCAATGCCTTATACCAGCTTGGCAATCGGCGATTCCGTCAGTCTACAGGCCAGATTATCCAGTAAAGCGGCTAACAATTTTTCTTCGGTATATTTTATTGTTGCCAATGCTGATAAAAACATTAGTTTAAATTTTGAAGCAAGTAAGCAAGTTGATGGCTCGTGGCTGGCTGACAGCACCTGGCAGACCACTGATTGGCCCGGAGCGATTTATCAAATTTCAGTCACAGCCAACATCACAGATGCCAATGGTCAGCTGATTGATAGCTTGAATTCTGCTCCGCAACTTGTTCAACTGGTGGATATGGGTACTGGAGAAAGTGTTTTGCCAGCAAAAACCAGTAGCGTTTCGACTAGCACCCAGGCAGCCGCTGATGAGTCCATGCCCCTCCCCACAAAGACAAACCAAACTACTTCTACGCCGCCGGATACTAGTTCGGATAATAGCCCCTCTAGTGATGCCAGCACACCGACCAGCACCAGTCCCACCAGTACTACCACCCCCAGTGATTCAGATAAAAACATAATTTTATTATCGCCGGCTAGCGGTAGTATTATTAGTGATTCACAACTATCGGTGAAACTAACCACTAATTTTGAGGCTGACGTCGTCAGTGTGGAATTAATAAATACAAATAATGCAGCTATCAGTACCGGTAGTATAGATATAAATAAGGTGGATGGTTTGAGTTGGGACAAAACTCTCACCTTGGGCAACACTTTTATAGATGGCGACTATAAACTATTGGTATCGGCCGATCCAAAAGATGATATGGCAAGCATTGAAAAGGCGTTTGATTTTATGTTGGCTCTGACTGGCGCTGATACTGAAAATCAAGATTTAGCAATATCTTTGCTTAATATTGGTTCTAATTTATCTGGTTCAGTGACTTTGAGGGCTATGGCGACGGCTAATGCCAATAGCGCGGGATTTTTAATCACAAATTCTTTGACTGATGCGGAAGTTTTACTGGCAGCTGGAGTCCGCAAGGCAAGTACTGCTAGTACAAGCAGTGAATATTTATATATTTGGGACACGAAAACCGCAGCTAATGGTAATTATTTTATCCAAGCTCTAGCCTATGCTGGCGGGAACACAGTCAAAAGCGAGAAAAAATTGATCAGTGTTTTTAATGAAACCACCGGCAATGAAGAAATTGTCAGCTCCACCCAAGAAATAGAAGGCGAACCTACCGATATTCCAACCCCAGAGGAGCCAATTTCAGAACCGAGTGATAGTGGGCTAGATTGCGCAAAGTCAGGCATCGCCGATCAAATAGCCTGTGCTAAATTTATGGCTGAGTTGAGTGGAGTTTTCCCCAGTGCCTGCCTTAAGGCTGGCGTGTATGATGCTGAAGCCTGTGAACAATTTTTGAACCAAAGCCTTTCAGTAGAATGCCAGGAGCAGGGCATTACTGACGCTGAAAAGTGCAAGGATTATTTGATGCAAAAATATGCCAGCCAAGTAGTTTGTCAGCTGACAGCTACTAGCACTTGTGCTGATTTATTACGCGACGATTATTTGAATCGCCTAGCAGCCATTATCAAACAGCGAGATTTTTTATCAAGCGCTACCGCGGCAGTATTAAATCAGACTTTATCAGTCACCGACCTTAATCAAAAATTAAAGGAAAGCGGCTTGTCAGAAGATCTGTCTACTTTAGCCACCCCAGAATTGAAGGTTATGGTAGTCAAGGCTCAGGCAGAGACGATTTTGGCTGCAGATGATAAACTCGAAATTACGCCACCGGCCATTCTTTTGCCGGATAACGACAGTGATATGCTACCTAATGATTTGGAAAAATATTATGGCACTGATTTGAATAATGCTGACACTGACAATGATGGCTACAAAGATGGAGAGGAAGTCAAAAATGCCTATAACCCCTTAGGCCAAGGCAAATTAGCTACTGTTAGGACAGTTTTAGACCAAATTATTTTAAGCAACTTGAGCCTAGAACAACCAAAAAGCTCTTCTGGACTGCTTTTGGATACCAACTGGCAAGTGATGGCGGCCGATTCTCAAAATGGCAACTTGGCTTTGAGCGGTCAAGCTGATCCCGAAACTTGGGTCAATATTTATTTATATAGCGGCTTGCCCATATTGTTGACAACTAGAACTGATGCTAGCGGCAAGTGGACTTATGATTTGCCGGCTAATTTGAGTGAGGGTGTGCACCAAGCTTATGTAGCCATTAATGATGCTAGCGGCAAGATCATTAAGCAATCAGCCGCTTTGATATTTTCTGTGACAAATTTATCCGCCCCAGCAGCCAGCGCCCAAGTCACTTTTACGGATGAATCTCCCGTCAAACCTAGTTTTCAATTTGTTTGGTGGTATTTTATTTTAGCCGGTGTAGCGGTCTTGATCGTGGCCTTAGTTATTATTTCGGTAGCTCGCCATCGTCGCCAAGAAGCGTTCCTATCGAGTAGTCAGCCTATCGCCGGAGCAGTTGATAGCCGGGTCAATACCCAGACCATGCCCAGTACGCCTCCTAGTGATACGCCAACCGGTTTTCCTCAATAGATTTTAAAAAAGCCCCGCATTATTTGGTGGGGCTTTTTATTTTACGTAAAGCTTTTCTAATATCTGGGGCAGTCTGCAGATACTTACCTATGACGGCCATATCGGCGCCGGCATTTTTTATGCGCAGAAAATTTTTGTCACTGATGCCGCCATCAACGGAGATTTTTTGCCGGGGGAATTTTTTTCTCAATTTTTTTATTTTCAAAATAGCCTTAGCGTGGAAGGCGCGGCCTTGGGCGCCGGATTTTATGCTCATCAGTTGAATGGTGTCAAAATACTTGGCTATTTTGGCGATTTTTTCTACCGGAGTGGTCAAATTTAGGCAAAGACCGGTCTTTATTTTTTTCTTTTTTAGATAATCATTGAGGCAGAGGATGACGGCCAGATTTTTCTTAGCTTCGTAGTGCCAGATTATTTTTTTGACATTAGATAATTTTTCCCAGAGATTTATATACTTAGCCACATCTCTGACCATGAGATGTATTTCTAGTTGATGCTGGCGGGTGATTTTTTTGACTGTAGCGGGGCGGAATTTAGTCTGGCCGCTGACAAATTTGCCATCCATGATGTCTAGTTGGATATAAGAAAAAAAAGGAGCAACTTTGCGCCATTGTCGGTAAAATTCTCTTTTGTTTTTGGCAAGGATTGCCGGAACAATTTTTATTTGCCTCATCCGATTTTTTTTATGCGTCGGGCATGCCTTTCTTCTCCGGGAAAATCTGTTTTAAGAAAAGTCTCGACTAAGTGTACGCCTTGAGTAGTACTTAAGAAGCGGCCGGCCAAACAGAGGACATTGCTGTCGTTGTGCTCGCGTCCGACCATGACAGCGCTGACCGAGTAGCCTAAGATAGCCCGGACTTTTTTGAAGCGATTGGCGGCAATGCACATGCCGTGCCCGCTGCCGCAGATCAGTATGCCGAAATTTTTTGGCTGGCGGCTGATGGTCTGGGCAACCTTTTTGGCAAAATCAGGATAATCATCATCTGACGTTAGCGTGTCAGCGCCAAAGTCCACATAATTGATTTTGGTTTCAGATAAATATTGTTTGATAGCATTTTTCAAGCGCAAGCCAGCATGATCGGCCCCCAGATAAACTTTAAATTCTTTTTCCATAAGAATATTTTTACTTTTGTTTATATGGTTAAACTTTAGCATACTTTGGATTTTTTTACCATTGACGTAATGGCTGTTTATTGTTATACTTGGCTGTGTTTATTTGAAAAAATGGACATTTTACATATTAGCCCCGGTAGTTCAATGGATAGGAACATTAAGATATAAGTGCCTTCCCCCGCAAAATGTATGAGCGAAGCGAATACTATTTTGCGCGGTCCCGCAACACGAAATTTTTTTAAGCCCCTATAGTTCAACGGATAGAACAGCGGCCTTCTAAGCCGTCGATGTAGGTTCGATTCCTACTGGGGGCACCACCGATAGTTTTTGCGGGACTCCGCCAGTTGGCGGACTCGCAGAGAGAGTAAACCCCTGTGGTAATAGTAGTTATGCACCTTTACATTTTTTACCACAGATGTTAATATATCCCCATGACATGGGAATATATAGCAGGTTTTTTTGATGGCGAAGGATCCATAGTTTACAATGGTAGTGGTTTTAGATTAACAATCGCCCAAACGAACCTTACGGTGTTAGATAGTATAAGTAGGTTTACAAAAATTGGTCAGGTTATAAAGGTCACCAAACGTCAGGTTCACTGGAAAGATAGTTGGGTATATTATATAAGCAAACAGGAAGACATTTTATTTTTTGTGAGACATATCCAAAATTTTTCAATAGTTAAAAAACAAAAAATAAATATAGTATTGCCGAGGCTCATAAAAGCAGTTTCCAATAATAGAGATAGGATTTTAAAGAGACAACTATTGACTAAATCAGCTAAAGCTCTGAGAAAAAATGGTTTAAGTTATAGAGAAATAGGCAAGAGATTAAATATGGATTTTGGACAAGCGCGTCGTTTGATAAAAAGATAAGATTATTTACATGGTGGCAGTAGCTCAGTTGGTTAGAGCATCGGGTTGTGGTCCCGGCGGTCGTGGGTTCGAGACCCATCTGCCACCCCATCGAAGATCCTGAGCGAACGTAGTGAGTCGAAGGATCAAAAAACACCCAATTTTCTTTGAGTGTTTTTTGTTCGTTATAATTTGACTAAATATATAATAATTGCTATAGTATCTTGTTGTTTTTCATATATTTCGTAGTCTGCTTTTTGTTTATTTATATGAGTAAAAAGCAGGCTAAGAAAACGCTTAGTCTTTGTTCCGTTAAATAATTTTTTGTGTACGAAGGGGGGTGAACCAGACCGTTGTTCTGTCGGCAATCTCGTGTGCTAGGGTTCTGGATTCATTCAAGGAGGTATGGGAGGATGTCGACCATGCTGCAATCCCAGGTCATCGAAAGGCTTCTGAAGTACGCGCGGGTCAACACCCGTTCGCTTCAGGCCATGCCGGGCGAGGAGCTCCCTCACCCAAGCAGTCCGGAGCAGGTGGTCTTGATCGACCTGTTGCTCTCCGAGCTGTCCGACATGGGGGTGCCGTCCAACTGGACCAGGAAGCTCGAAGACGCTTCGTTCCTGATCGAGATCCCCGCGACCGAGGGCCACGAGAACGCCCCGCACGTCGTTCTGGCTGCGCACGTGGACACCTACTTCGGCTGTCCCGGCGGGGCCAACCCGATCATCCACGAGTACCAGGGCGGCGACATCGCGCTCCCGAACGACAACGTGGTCATCCCGGCCTCGGACCTTGCCGGTCTCGAGGGCAAGGGGATCATCACCGCTGACGGCACCACGCTGCTCGGTGGCGACGACAAGTGCGGAGTCGCGGCCATCATGACCTTCATCGAGAGCATGCTGGCTCACAATCTGCCGCACGGTCCGCTGACCATCTGGATCTGTACCGACGAGGAGGTCGGCGAGGTCGGCGTGAAGTTCCTGCCTTCGGGCACGGCGGAGAAGTGGGACTTCTTCTGGACCGTGGACGGGGAGCGTCTCGAAGTCGTGGACATTGGCTGTTTCTACGGCTCCTCGGTCGACGTCGAGTTCATCGGCAACGATTCCCATCCGGGTGTCTCCGGCCACTCGCTCAAGCCCGCCCACTACGCCGCCTGTCGCTTCGTGGATCAGCTCGGCCTGGCGCCGACGCCCTGGCGGACCAGCGGCGAGGAGTCGTTCATCTACGTGCCCTCTCTGCCCGCCTGCACGGCCGGCAAGTCGACGATCAAGGTCTTCCCGCGTACCTTCCGCCAGGAAGAGATCCCTGAGATGCGGGAGACGATCCGGCTCGTGGCCGAGGAGGCGGCTTCGCACTACGGCGTCCAGGCCGTGGTCAGTGAGGCCAAGATCCTCTACGTCTCCACCGAGGTCGCGATCGACCAGAACCGCCACCTGTTGCAGCCGGGTCTGGACGCGATCCGGAAGTTCTGGGTCGAGCCCAAGCTGCATCGCGTGCGCGCTGGCACCGACGGCGCCATGCTGAACATGACGTACCCGAAGATCCCGTCGCCGAACATGGGAGCCGGGGCCCGCAACTTGCACGGCGTTCGCGAGTTCGTCGTGCGGGAAGAGCTCCAGCTCGTCCCGGAGATCATCTCCGAGATGATCGGAATCTACGCGACCATGTCGCGCTGATCCGCCATCGTGAGAGGTTCGCAACCCAAACTGCCGTCTCAACAATCCTTGCAGGTGAGAGATGGCGTTTTCATTTATTTAAAATTGTAGATAGGGTATATGATAAGTATTTGAAATTAGTATAGTCCCGATACGTTTTACGACGCGACCCCATCGAAGATCCTGAGCGAACGTAGTGAGTCGAAGGATCACAAAATCACCCTGAGCGTAGTCGAATGGGTGGTTTTTTGATATAATGGAGAAAATAAATTCACCATGAAATACTTTGTGATAATTGCTATAAGTATGATTTGGGCTGGCGTTATTGCCTTTTATTTTATAATGAAGAAATATTCAACTAAAGAGGAATTGGCTAATTGGAAATATGTGCCTATTTTAAATCTTTGGTCTACAAACTGGGGTTTTGTTAAAAGGTATTGGAAAACTTTTATTATTGCATGGTTCATAGTATTGATAGTTGCGTTATGGTGGTCATTAACTAAAAATTCATAATATTAATTTATAATCATTATTTTTATTGGGTCTTATTAAAAAACCCTCAGGTGACGCGAGGGTTTTTATAAAATTATATATTATCCTGTTTGTCTTTTTGGCTGTTAGCCTTAATTATCGGCAAAAAATACATGATCAATCCAGATATAGCCATGCCCAACAATAATATACCAAAGATAATGCTCATCTGGTTGTGCAGATATTGAGCTAAGCTAAAATTTAAAAAATCAAACAAGTGGGGGTATTTTAGGATTAGGCCAGTAATCATCATGATTAGGCCTGAGCAGGCCGTGACCAGAGTCAGATAGCGGTGAACCTTTCTAGATATTAGATAGATATTCATAGAAATAAATTATGGAGTGTATTGATCACCTATTTGGCCAATGAATAATTGTCCGAGAGCATTGATAGCTTTACTGCTCTGATGTTTTTCCTGGCTGGAAAATTGTCCGCTTACGTCTTGGCCGCAATATGGCACGATCAATTGATCGGGTCGGGGGTGTTGGTCTAAATAATTGGTAGCGTCATAAACTTTATTATTGATAATCAGCCAGCAGTCGTTGCTAGTGTCGTGCTTAGCCACTTCAGCGGCAGATAGGGTGCTTTGGCTGCCTGGGTTAATGTTGTTTACCTGATTGTTGTTGGTTAAATTAAAATTCGGCAAATTTTTGCCAGCTTGATTTTTGTAGTGCACAGCCATGGCTATTGCAAATATTACTACAGCCACGGTTATTAATACGCCAATAATCAGTTCTTTTTTCATAATAAAATTTAATCTTAGCTTTATTATATAATACGCCGGGGTAATAGACAATATTTCATGCGCCGCTTACCTTTACCATGGTTTTTTGCTATACTTAATCAATAAAATATAAACATGAAAAAATCCATCTTATTAGTTTTAGCGCCGGTTATTATTTCTGGCTGCACATTGATTCCCAAAGGGATTGAGCGCCCAAATAACGCGAATACGTCAGCGGAAGTAAATGCGAAATGTAAAGAAGAGTGCCTTGCTAGTACAGCCGATAACCGTTGCCGTTTTGGCACGCCCACCGGCGGCGAATTTATCAACGGGGAGTGTAAGTGTCATTGCTATGAAACGCCGCCGCCAACCAATCAGCCAAATGCCGGCACAAATAATCCGGCTTCAGTAAATTGCCTTCAAAAAGGTGGCCGGGTAGAAATTAGGCAAGCCAAGAATGGTCAGTATGGTGTTTGTCTTTTTGACGATAATCGTCAATGCGAAGAATGGGCTCTCTTACGGGGCGAATGTCCGGCAGGCGGCCTAAAGATTACTGGTTATGAAAATGAAGCTGAAATTTATTGCGCGATTACAGGTGGCGAGGTTCAGGGTGTGGGCACGGCCACTCCGATGTGCAAGCGTATTGATGGTACACTTTGTAATGCTCAGGCTAATATGGATGGCGATTGCCCAAATCCGTATGATCCTAATCCAAGTGCCGGAAATATCGAAACCCCATAAAATTATTAATTATAAATTATATGAATAAAAACAGCGGAGTATCAGGGGGCATTTATGGTTTAGCTTTTATTGGCGCCTTGATTTATAACATTCAACATTCCAATACTTTCTGGTTGGGGGTGCTGGGATTTCTTAAGGCCCTAGTCTGGCCAGCTTTTCTGGTCTATAAATTAATGGGTTTTTTAGGTATGTAGATTTAACAAAAAAACACCCCGCATTTGATGCGGGATGTTTTTTATTTCAAAGATTTATTTATTGTGTCCTTTACCATTGCCAGATGATTGTTTTGGCATAGCTTGTTTTAAGTTGCCATTGAACTTAGCCATTTTTTGTTGTAGTCTATTTTTTAGAATATGGATTGGGTTGCGATCATTTTCACGATTTTTTTCACACCAATCATCGCACTTGCATTCACATTGGCATCTTTGATTGTTGTTTCTACCCAACGTGGTTACTGAAATAATACTAGAGTTTGGGGAGACATTGCCAGCCGCATCATAGGCTTTGACAAAGTAAGAGTAGGTGGTAGATGCAGTTAGACGGATGTCGTTATAATGGGGATTTTTAACTTGAGCAATTTGGATTCCATCTCTAAATACTTTATAGCCAACCACAGCTAGATCATCGGTTGAAGTTGACCATTTTAGATTGACGTGCTGGAAAGAGACCACATGGGCGACTAAATTAGTTGGTGCATTAGGTATAGTCGTGTCAGTGGGGTTTGCCAAGGTTATAGCCGAGACAGTATTGGAGGCAGTTGATATGTTGCCAGCCGCATCATAGGTTTTTACAAAAAAGCTATAGGTAGTAGAAGCAGTTAGACCAGTGTTATTGAAAGTAGTATCGGTTGATGTGGCAATTTGTATATTATTTCTAAATATTTTATAGCCAGCTACTCCAATATTATCAGTAGCAGCGGTCCAGCTCAAATTTATTTGGGAAGAAGACACTGTGTTGGCGACTAGGTTAGTTGGCGCACTGGGCACAGTCAAATCAACGGGCATAGCCAGAGTCGTAGTTGATACTGGATTAGAAAAATCCGATTTATTACCAGCCACATCATAGGCCTTAATAGCATAGGTATAAGTAGTAGAGGCTGTCAGTCCCAAGTCGTTGAATGTGGTGGTAGCTACATTGGCGACTCCAAGACCATTTCTAAATATACTATAACCAGCTACTCCAATATTATCAGTAGCAGCGGTCCAGTTCAAATTTATTTGGGAGTTTGAAACTGCAGTGGCCGCTAAATTAGTTGGTATAGATGGAGGAGTGGTGTCATCCACAGCTAGAGCGGACTTGATAAGTGTCAAAGAGGAGTAGGCAGCTACGAGTACGCCCAAGATTAAAAGTATTTTTTTCATAAGTTTTATTTAATTATTATAGGAGAAAGTATTATCCTTTCATGAAATTAATACAAAATAACCCCCTTTTTGTTACAAGTAGGGTTTGGGGTATTATAATGAGAAATATTTAATATTTTAGCTAATTTTAGTCAAAATATTATTAAAATTAGACAAGGAAAAATATTCTGCTATATTAGATATATTAGACACGCAACAAAAAGGCGATTTATTTGTATATTATTATGGGATTTAGTCAGGACAATTTTATAGCCCATTACGAAAAATACAAAGATAAAATATATGTATATTTTTTGTATCGAGTCGGCTTTAATAGGGAAACAGCCGAGGACCTGACCTCCGAAGTGTTTTTGAAAGCTCTCAAGAGTTTTTCGACCTTTGACCAAAATAGATCTTTTCAGTCATGGATTTATGCCATTGCTCATAATCATTTGGTTAATCATTATCGAGTAGCTAATCGCGAAGTGGAGCTGACGGAAAATGTTTCCATCACCCAAAGCGACCACAAAAAAATAGAGCTAGGATATGAGCTAGAGTTGATTTTAAAAGAAATAAATAAAATGGAAGCCAACGACAGAGATATTTTATTGCTGCGCTTTGTGGATCAGCTGGATAATTCTGAAATAGCCGAGCTTTTGGGCAAAGAAGAAGGAGCAGTCCGCACCAAAATTAGTCGCAGCTTGGCAAAGTTAAGAGAAAAATTAGACGGACATGGATAATTTAGAAAAAAATTTATTAAACCTACCCAAACCCAACTTAGGTAGAAACACGGATTTAAAAATCAGATCAAAAATCCGCTGGTTTGTTTTTTTCAAGAATTTGCGGGTAGCCCTTGATCTGCCGATACCCAAGACCCCGATTTTACGACCAATATTTTTGAGCTTGCTAATCGTGGCTGTTATTTTTGGCTCAACGGCGGCTTATGCATATGCTAATGATAGCGTAACCATAGGTAGCGCCCTGTATCCGCTCAAGAAGGCAGTCGAAAACGTCCAGCAGAATTTGTCCTTGACCAAAAATTCAAAAGTTGATACTTTAAATAATTTTTCAGAAAGAAGGCTAAAAGAGGCGGTGAATTTAGTTGAAGAAAACCAGCAAAATGATAGAATTGATCAGCAAGCGGTAGCCAGTAATAATATTCAAGCAACCATTGATGAAGCCGTTAATAATATTGATTCAGCTGTCAAAACTTCCCAAGAAATAGTTGATGTCAAGGCTGCGCAAAGAGCCAAGGATAAGATCAAGAAAAAGAATGAGGCCATTGTTCAATACTTGGATAATATTGAAAAAATTGCCGATATCAATCAAAACAAAGAAGTTATCAATAAAGTAAATGAGGCCAAAAGGGCCATTGATAAATACAACGCAGTGTTGGATAAAGGCAATAAACACAAAAAGTCCGACAATGGAACTTCGGGCAGGGATAATGATTCTGTCCAGAATCCAGTCCCACAAAACCTTAATACGCAAAGTGATTTTCCCAAGCGTGATACGGGCAGCCAAAACAAATCGGCTGATAAGCTGGAAAGAAATATAAACATGAGTGAGAGGGACTATTCTCATTTACCAAGATAAAATAATAAAACATCTAAAACAACTTTGCACCGGACAGTACAGAGTTGTTTTTTTATTGATTTTTTTGTTATACTAGCTAAGTTGATTATTTGATCGAAAAAATATGCATCAAGATTTACTAGACAAATTTTTACAAGACAAGCGATGTCTTGCCGTAGTTTGCAACCAGTGGGGTGATACTGGCAAGGGCAAGCTGGTGGATCTTTTATCCACTTGGGCTGATATTATTATTCGTGGCACCGGTGGAGCCAACGCCGGACACACCATTGTAGTGGGCAACCAGAAACACATTTTTCATCTTTTGCCTTCAGGGATTTTGCACGATCTGGCTGGCAAAATAAACGTGATTGGCCGCGGCGTGGCTTTTGATCCGCAAGCCGTGATAGATGAGCTAAATATTTTGCAGACCGCCGGCAGTGATGTGAAAAATTTAAAGATCAGCCATCAGGCGCCGCTTATTTTGCCCTATCATATTTTGGTAGATAGGATTGGCGATAAAGAGCAAAAGATCGGGACAACCGGCAGAGGTATTGGGCCGCTCTATACCGACTACGCTGCCCGCCAAACTATTTTTGTAAACGATATTTTTAATCAGGAAGTTTTTAGAGAAAAATTGACCAAGTATTTAGCCGGTAAACAAAATGTTTTGCTTGGTCTTGATAAAAATATAGCTAAAGAAGTTTTATCCCATCCGCATTTAGGTGGCGGAATCTATTTTAACAGCGAAACAATTTTGGATATAGAGGCTATTGTAGAAAAATACACCGGAGATTTTGCCGTCAGGCTAAAGCCATATATTATTGATTTAGAAAATTTCGTCCGAAAGGCTTTGGCTGACAATAAAAAGATTCTTCTGGAAGGCGCCCAGGGCGCATTATTAAGTGTTGATCATGGCACTACCAAATACCAGACTTCTTCAGACTGCACTATAGCCGGCCTGGCCAAGGGAGCAGCTTTGAGAGAAAATCAAGTTGACCATGTTTTTGGTATTGCCAAGGCATTTTATATGACTAGAGTCGGGCACGGGCCATTTCCCAGTGAGTTTGGTGGCCGGGAAAGCGAGGAGTATTGTGAACGCGGCATTACTCGAGAGCAGGAAAAAGCTGATCACGCCAATAAAATAGATGAGTATATAAATTCAGGAGACCAACTAAAGACGGGCATAGCAGTGCGTTTATTGGGGGATGAATACGGGGCAACTACTGGCCGGACTCGTCGCAATGGCTGGCTAGATTTAGTAGCTCTTAAATATGCCATGGGGTACAATAGCCATAGTTTAGCCTTGACCAAGGTAGATGTTTTGGATAAATTTAAAAAAATAAAATTATGTATAGCCTATAAATATATCGGCCCAAATATTTTTTATGCTGGTAGAGAATTAAAGACCGGTCAGCAAATAGATTTTTTTCCGCGTTTTTCAGAAATTTTATATAATTGCGAGCCAGTCTATCAGGAGTTTGACGGCTGGCAGACAGCTATTTCCAGTATAGAAGATTATGCTACCCTACCCCAAGCCATAAAAACCATAGTGGAATTTATTGAACAATATACTGTCGGTAAAATTAATATTATTTCTGTGGGGCCAGATAGACAGCAGACCATTTTAAAGATATAAAGTATTTATTATCACCATCTATGGTGAAATAAAAATTTCAGCATTTGCGTATTAATACATATGGTGAGCGAACAGATCGTGGCTGATAAAACCGATATAGAGCTAGTCAGACTGACCTTGGCCAATCAAGAGAATTTTTTGTATTTGGTCAATCGTTATGACCAAAAACTCCTAAAGTTTATCAAGAGAATATCTGGTCTAAATAAAGAAGATGCCGAAGATTTATTACAAGAAGTATTTATAAAAGTTTATCAGAATCTAAATGATTTTGATCAGAACTTAAAATTTTCTTCTTGGCTTTACCGTATAGCGCATAATCAGGTGATCAGTAATTATCGTAAAAATAAAAGCCGGCCAAGAATGTCTTTATTTGATTTGGATTTAGAGTCGTGTGAGCAGTTGGTTAGTGATTTTGATATCAATCATAATGTCGATCAGCAAATTTTGCGGGAAAAAATAACCACCGTTTTACGGGGCTTAGACTGGAAATATCGTGAGGTGATGATTTTAAAGTACCTAGAAGATAAAAGCTATGAGGAAATTTCCGATATTATCAAAAAACCGGCTAGTACGGTCGGTACCCTATTACGACGGGGTAAAAAAATCCTTCGACAAGAGCTAAAAAAAGAAAATATATGAATAATTTTGGTCAACAAATTTTGACGGAAATAAAAGAGCATAATATTCAGCCCAAAAAACGCTGGGAGTTTTTGTTTAAGAATATTATTCTTTGGGTCATCTTGATTTCGGCTATTTTTTTAGCCAGTCTAGCTAGTTCGGTCACGATTTTTATGCTCAAGCATGCAGTGGGATCTACTTATATACCAGATTTTCATCCACTCAAAAGATTATTGCTAGATTTGCCATTTTTTTGGCTAGTCAGCCTGGCATTATTTTCTTTGCTGGCCTGGTATGATTTTAAAAACACCAAGCGCGGCTACAAATACCATACTTGGGTGATAGTGATCGGCAGCTTGCTGGTGAGCATTGTTTTGGGTGCTGTTATTTATCAGGCCGGCGTGGGTGAAAGGCTAGAGGATGTATTTTTTAGGCGCGTGCCTTTTTATAAAGAGATGTTTAGAAGGGGTGGCAGGATTTTAGTCGAGCCAGATAAAGGGCATTTGGCTGGAGTAGTAAGATCAGTGGCGTCCGATGCTATTACCGTGGAGGATTTTAAAGGAGATGTCTGGGTTATCAACACTAGTACTAGCCAGTTTCGTGTTGGCCAGAGAGTGATGTTGATCGGCAAAATAGGAGATGACGATAGGTTTGTTTGCGAGAGCATTAAGCCTTGGCTTAAACCGCAGGGTCATGTGGCCCCACCACCAATGTTTCCGCGGCCATAATTATTTGAAATAATTTTTATTTGTTTGGCGTATAATCTAGTGTCGAAGGAATTTGGCCAATTCCTATTAACTATTAATCAAATAAATTATGGACAAAAAAAGATATTTACTAGTAGCATTTTTGGGGCTATTGATCACTACGGTAGCGGTCGGGGCAACCACTTTAGCTTTTGGTGGCCGAGCTAACCTTGGCGCCAATGGAAATAGCCAGACATGGCCAGCTAAAGAGCAGCGACAAGCCCCCGCGAACATGCAAGCTATCACCAATAATGATTATAATTCTTGGGCAGCGTCTATGACGACTCGAGTGGCTGAAATGCGCCAGCAAGCTAGTGATTTGGAAGCCAAAATAAATCAGGAGACTTTCAACAAACTAGTGCAGGCTCATGAGCTTATGCAAGCCGGCAAGCAAGATGAGGCTAAAGCTATCTTTGACGAATTGGGCATGTTCGGCCCATTTGGCGGGCGCATGGGAGATAAGGGCATGGGCCACGGACCAAATGCAGCTAGTACAAATACTGGGCAAACAACTGAATAATTTTTTAGCAAAAAACTCACCTCTAAAATCCAGCCCCGAGTAACTCATAAGGGCTGGATTTTAGGTTTGAAATAAATTGAGTCAGTTTGGCGTATTATATAAAAGATGCTCTGGTTTATTGGTTAGTTATTATTTATAAATTATGTCTAAAAAACGTAAATTATGGGGAGCGATTATTTTAGCCTTTGTGCTGGTAGTCGGGTATTTTGTTTGGCAAAATATGGCCAACAAAAAAGTAGAAACCAAGTATGTTTTAGCCAAAGTAGAAAAAGGAGACCTGATCAAAAATATTTCCGGCAGCGGTCAGGTGTCAGTATCCAATCAAGTAGATGTTAAGCCGAAAGTCTCCGGCGATGTCATCAGTGTTGCAGTCAGCGTTGGCCAATCAGTTAAGGCTGGAGATATTATAGCACAGATCAATGCTAGAGACGCTTACAAAGCAGTCAGAGATGCCCAGGCTAATTTAGCCAGCGCTAAATTGTCTTTAACAAAACTTCAACAGCCAGCTGATGATCTAAGTATCTTGCAAGCAGAAAATTCTTTGGCTCAAGCCCAAGAATCAAAACAAAGCAGCCAAGAAGACCTGCAAAAAGCCTATGACGATGGTTTTAATGACGTGGCTAATGCTTTTTTGGATTTGCCGAACATAATTTCAGGAATTTATACTATGCTTTATGGTAGTGCTATCAATATTAGTCAGAGCAATATGGATTATTATACTGACAGCGCTAGTCAGTATGACTTGAAAGCCCTGAGTTATCGCGACGATGTTACGGCTGCCTATAATACAGCCCGCAGTTCTTATGATAAAAATTTTAGTGATTATAAGGTAACGGACAGATTTTCTAACATCAGCACCATTGAAGCATTGATTAACGAAACTTATGGTGCCAGTAAAAACATTGCCCAATTAGTCAAAAGCGCTAACAATTTAATTCAGTTTTATGAAGACCAACTATCCAAACATGATTTGAAACCGCTGGCAACTGCCGATACTTACCTGAGCAGTCTAAATACTTATACCGGAAAGATTAATAATCATATTGCTAGCTTGCTATCTATCAAACAGACAATTCAAAAAAACGAACAGGCGATTATTGACGCTGATCGTACTATTGCAGAAAAGACAGCCAGTTTGAGCGATCTAAAGGCTGGTACAGACCTCCTAGATTTACAAGCGCAGCAATTGGTGGTGCAGCAACGGCAGAATGCCCTGCTTGATGCTCAACAAGAACTAGCCGACTATGTGATCAAGGCGCCATTTGATGGCGTGATTGCTGCTTTGGATGTCAAAAAAGGAGATATAGTTTCATCAGCTACGGCTATAGCCACTTTGATTACTAAGCAACAGATGGCGGAGATTTCCCTAAATGAAGTAGACGCAGCTACAGTAAGGCCGGGGCAAAAGGCTGTTCTAACTTTTGATGCTGTTTCCGATCTGACTATTTCGGGGGAAGTGGGAGAAGTTGATACTCTAGGAACCGTCAGTCAGGGAGTAGTGACTTATGGCGTCAAGATTGTTTTTGATATTCAAGATGAAAGAGTGAGGCCTGGTATGAGCGCTAGTGTTTCCATTATCACTGATCTCAAGCAGGGGGTTTTATTGCTTGCCACTGCGGCCGTCAAATCAAGTGGGGAAAATTATTATGTTGAAGTGCCAAACGAAGAGCTGGATAGCGCTGCGGCCACAGCTAGTACTGGCGTGGTTTTGCAGAATCAACTAAAACAGCAAGCGGTGCAGATAGGCATAGCCAACGATTCTTTGACAGAAATAAGTAGCGGTTTATCTGAAGGTGATCTGGTAATTTTGCGATCCATAAGTTCCGGCAGCTCCACCAATAATACAAATTCTTCTTCCCAGGGGAAGAGCATTTTCCAAATGACTGGTGGTGGACCGCAAGGCAGACCATAATTTAGCATCCATGGTAGAATGTAAGGACATCATTAAGGTTTACCAGAGCGGTGAAGCCGAGGCAAAAGTCTTGAAAGGCATATCTTTTGTGATTGAAGACGGAGAATTTGTGGCTATCATGGGCCCATCCGGCTCAGGTAAATCCACCCTGATGCATATTATTGGCGCTTTGGATACGCCTACCAGTGGCCAGTATTTTTTTGATGGCAAAGATACGTCAGAGCTAGCCGATGATGAGCTGGCTGATATTAGAAGAAAAAAAATTGGTTTTGTTTTTCAGAGCTTTAATCTTTTATCTAGGGCCACAGTTTTGAGGAATGTAGTTTTACCCTTGGTTTATACCGGTATAGACAAGAGTAAAAGAGAAAAGCTAGCCAAGGCCGCCTTGATAAACGCTGGCTTAGATGAAGCGCATTTTCACCATCTATCCAATCGGCTATCTGGTGGCCAGATGCAGCGAGTGGCGATAGCCAGGGCTTTAGTTAATGATCCTAGCTTGATTTTGGCTGATGAGCCGACAGGTAACCTAGACACCAAGACTGGCTTAATTGTTTTGGATACATTCCGTAGGCTTAATACTCAAGATCATCGCACCATTGTTTTAATTACTCACGAGCACGATGTTGCCCAGCATGCAGACAGAATTATTACCATTAGAGATGGTTTGATTGTTGGAGACACAAGGCATCGTTAAAATAATAATATGCGAAGTTCAGATATATTCGAGGAAACATATTTGGCCCTGCTGGCCAATAAAGTCAGATCGGTCTTGACCATACTTGGTATTGTCATTGGTATTGCTTCGGTGATTGCCATGATAGCTATTGGCCAGGGATCGCAGGGGACAATTCAATCCAGCATTCAATCTCTGGGGTCCAATTTGATTCTGGTAATGCCGGGCATGCAGAGAGGGGTGGGCACGCAAATAAGTCAGGGGCGAGGCTCAGCTCAGACGCTTACCCTGGAGGATGCTTATGCTATTAGAGATGAGGTTGATAGTGTTGAGGCAGTAGCCCCGGAATTATCTGGTCGTTATCAAGTGACTGCCAAAGGCACCAACACTAATACTTCTATAGTCGGCACTACGTCCAGTTATCCCAGCATTAGAAATGTAGAGATTGATAGTGGTTTATTTATATCAGATCAAAATGTTGGCAGTATGTCCAAGGTGGCTGTCCTGGGGCCGACTACTAGGGATGATGTTTTTGGTGAGGGGGTAGATCCGGTGGGACAGACCATTCGTATTAATCAGATAGATTTTAAAGTGATTGGCATCACCAAGGTCAAAGGCGGTAGCGGTTTTAGTAATCAAGATGATATGATTTTTGTGCCGATTACGACAGCTCAACAATTTTTAGCGGGTAATGATAGGGTTAGCACTATCAGCGTGCAGGCCACCGATCAATCAGTTATGATGCAGATGCAATCGGATATTACCTCCCTATTATTAAGTCGACACAATATTTCTGATTCTACTTTGGCTGATTTTAGCACCTTGAATCAGACTGATATAGTAGCCGCCGCTACTTCTGTGGCCGACACTTTTACCACATTATTGGCTTCAGTAGCCGCCATTTCACTTTTGGTGGGTGGTATAGGTATTATGAATATGATGTTGACCACTGTGACAGAGCGGACTAAAGAAATTGGTTTACGAAAAGCTATTGGCGCCAAGCGCAGGGATATTAGTTCCCAGTTTTTAGCAGAAGCTGTGGCTCTGACTTTTATTGGCGGCTTTATTGGTATAATTTTAGGTTGGTTAGTGTCTTGGGGCGTGCATAAATTTGGTAATATTGCTACTCAAGTATCGTTATCGTCTATTATTTTGGCTTTTTGTGTTTCAGCTGGCATCGGCATTATCTTTGGCTATTATCCAGCTCGCCGGGCGGCTCGTCTCAATCCGATCGATGCTTTGCGTTTTGAATAAAAATAATTAATTATATAAAAAACATGAAGAAATTTTTACCAATCATGATTATTCTGGCAGTCATAATAGCGGGAGGAGCTTTCTATGGCGGCATAGTTTATCAAAGGTCAAAGATGAGTCAAAAAAATATGGCCAATTTTCCTAACGCTGGGCAAATGAATGGCACCAACCGAGCGATCAATAATCGCTCTGGCATGGATTTTGTGAGTGGGGAGGTTCTAAAGCAAGATGTTGCTAGTTTGACTATTAAGTTGAAAGACGGTGGCTCTAGGATTATTTTGTATGCCAGTTCTACGCCAATCATGAAATCTACTATTGGTTCTGTTGGTGATTTGCAGATCGGCCAAAGTGTCAGTGCCAATGGCACAACTAATTCTGACGGTAGTCTTAGTGCTCAAGCAATACAGATTAGGTCGGAGATGCCGGTTGGGGCCGAGCCTGCTCCGGGGCCAGTCGGGGGATAGCTGTTTTTGAGAATTAGTTTTAGCTACGATTTTAAATATTCCCCAATAAAATTTTCTGGTTATTAACTGCTTTACAGATGAGGAGTTAGAGCCAGAAAATTTTATTTTTAGCCCTCAGATAGTTTTTTTGCTATACTTAAAATATATGAAAAAATATATATCGTTGGTTTTAATAATTTTTGTTTTAAGCGGGCTGATTTATTGCTTGCGTTTTTATACCTTGCAAAGATCGCGGGGTGTGGGCACGAATCTACCGGTAAGTAACGAGGCACAGAAAGACGTTTTATCTACTAATAGTATTGATATTGCAGATCAAGATCAGTCAGTCATAGGTGAGCCAATTAGCGATGCTTTATCCCGCATCACTAAAAAACCGTTTGGTATAAAAATTTCGCCAAAAGACTCACCAATTCAGCCGGAAAAATTTTCCGGTTATCACACTGGCATTGATTTTGAGACGACCAGCATTGAACAAAATATAGATATACCAATTTATGCCGTTTGTTCTGGGCCACTGATCTTGCAAAAGCGGGCCGGCGGTTATGGCGGGGTGGCTGTGCAGAGTTGCACGATAGATAAACAGGCGGTAACAGTTGTTTATGGCCATTTGCGTCTTGCCAGCATCACGGCAAAAATTGGGCAGGAGCTAAATCGTGGAGAACAGATTGGTTTTTTGGGTAGCGGATTTAGCGTCGAGACTGATGGTGAGAGAAAGCATTTACATTTAAGCATACACAAAGGCACCGGCGTCAATATTTTGGGTTATGTACAGAAGCCGGAACATTTAAGCGCTTGGATAAATCCGGCAGATTTATTAAAATAATAATTAATTACAATATTATGTCCAAAAAAATTATTAAGTATTGCCTTATTGAAGCTGGGGCAGCGATTATTTACGTGGGCTTGGTGGTCGGGCTGATGAATAATTCTGAGAAAATTTTTGATCAGCATAGCGATGTCTGGGCCGGGGTAGCCATGTTACTGTTGCTGGTTTTTTCGGTAGCGGTCATGGGCCTGACTATTTTTGGCCGCTCAATCATCTGGTATGTGGATGGCCAAAAAAAAGAAGCGCTTAGGCTGATATTTTGTAAATTAGCCTTTTTGCTGATTATAATATTATTGGTTTTTCTGGGGCTGGTGATTATCAAATGATCAAATTAAACCATTGCCAGCCAGCCTTATTTTGGCTATACTTTCTATATAATTTAACAAGAATTTATGGCTAAAAAAGCAAAAAAAGGATCCGAACTAAGTATTACTAAGCGAACCGACGATTATTCCCAGTGGTATCTGGACGTAGTTGCCGCGGCTGATTTAGCGGAGAATTCACCGGTCAGGGGTTGTATGGTTATTAAACCCTATGGCTATGCCTTGTGGGAGAATATTCAAATAGAGATAAACAGAAGGTTTAAAGAGCACGATATACAAAATGCTTATTTTCCGATTTTTATTCCAGAAAGTTTTATCAAAAAAGAAGCCGAACATATCGAGGGTTTTGCCCCAGAGTTAGCCGTTGTCACCCAAGCTGGTGGCAAAAAATTGGAAGAGCCACTAGTTGTCCGACCGACTTCCGAAACTATTATAAACAAGTCTTTTAGTAAATGGATAGAATCATATCGCGATTTGCCATATATAATCAATCAATGGGCTAATGTTGTCCGTTGGGAGATGCGACCTCGATTGTTTTTGCGTAGTTCCGAGTTTTTGTGGCAAGAGGGGCATACTGCGCATGCTACTCCAGAGGAGGCGCGCGACTATGCCTTGATGATTTTACAAAAAATATATCAGCCGTTTGTGGAAGAGTTTTTGGCTATGCCGGTTTTGGCTGGCATCAAGTCAAGATCCGAGCGTTTTGCCGGGGCTAAAGATACTTATGGCATAGAAGCCTTAATGCAGGACGGCAAATCTTTGCAGGCCGGCACCTCGCATGATTTATCCGATCATTTTGCCAAGTCTTTTGATATAAAATATTTGGACAAGGACGGCAAATTGCAATATGTCTATCAAACTAGCTGGGGAGTGAGTACCAGACTGATTGGTGGCTTGATCATGATGCACGGTGATGACAATGGTCTGATCTTGCCGCCTAAAATAGCCCCTCATCAAGTAGTTATTATTCCCATTGCTCAAGCTGCTAGCGATCCTGTGGCCAAGCAGTCAGTCAATTTAAAGAGAAAATTAGAAAGGAAATACAGGGTGCATCTGGATAAGCGCTACAATCTTCGTCCTGGTGAAAAATACTACGAGTGGGAAAAGAAGGGCGTACCGGTCAGAGTAGAGATTGGTCCGCGCGATTTAGAATCCAAAGCGGCAATCCTGGTACGTCGTGATACCGGTGAAAAGATGACGGTAAAATTAGTTGATTTAGAAAAAAAAATTAGTCAGGCTTTGGTGGAAATACAAAAAAATCTATATCAGCAAGCCTTGAATCGTCGAGAAGACTCAACTCATAGGGTAGATACTTGGCCAGAGTTTGCCAAAGCCCTAGAGAAAGGCGGCTATGTCTTGGCTCATTGGTGCGAATCCGAGGAGTGCGAAGCTGACATCAAAGCCAAAGTAAAGGCCGTCAGTCGTTGCTTGACTTTTGATGCCAAAAAAGAAACGGGGGAGCATAAGTGCATTGCTTGCGGTAAAAAATCTCCTAGCAATAAGCGTTGGGTATTTGCTAAAGCTTATTAAATAAAAAGGCCCTTATTATGGGGCTTTTTTATTTACACTTGACAGCATTTTATTTTTGTTATATATATTTAGACATATATCTAAATATCTAATTAATTCCCATGTCTTTAACAGAAACATTTGCCGCCCTTTCCGAGCCAAATAGGCAAAAAATCTTAGATTTATTGAAAAAAGGTGAATTGTCAGTCAATGAGATCGCCAAGAATTTAGACATTACTTTGGCCACCCTATCTCATCACTTGGATATCCTCAAGCGAGCTGACCTGATTTCCAGTCGTCGTAAGGGGCAGCAGATTATTTATTCTTTAAATTTTAGCATTTTAGAGGAGGTCGCCGAAAAAATCGCTAAATTTTTAGCCGTAAAAAAATATAAAAATAATAATTAATAATCATTATGAAATCACCAATTAAGTTAACTTGGAAAAGCGAAATTTGGGCGATACTTTTGGTCATCGCCGTTATCGTATTAAGCTTTTATTTTTATGCTCATTTTCCCGAGCGGGCAGTCACCCATTGGGATTTTAGAGGCGTGCCCAATGGCTGGTCAGGTCGAGCGGGGGCGGCCTTTGGTGTAATGGCTATCATACCTGGTCTATATCTGATGTTTTTATTGCTACCACTTGTCGATCCTAAAAAAGAGCGCTATGCCGAATTTGCCAAAGTCTTTCAGGCCTTTAAAAATATTTTGTTAACCTTATTTTTCATTATTTATATCGTAGCCGGTCTATATAATATGGGCATACCAGTCAGAGTGGAATTTTGGATACCATGGTTGATAGGTCTGTTGATGATTTTTATCGGTAACTACCTGGGTAAGATCAAGCGCAATTGGTTTATGGGCATTCGTACCCCTTGGACTTTGTCTTCGGAAAATGTTTGGAACAAGACGCATCGAGTTGGCGGTTGGGCGTTCATTTTATTTGGTGTTTGCATTATTATTTCGCCAAACTTATCACCGTTTTGGGGCGCTGTCATATTTTTTGCAGGCGTTTTGTTGGCGGTTGTTGGCACCATACTTTATTCTTATATTATTTTTCGTCAGGAGCAAAAGAATAAATAACTTTTTATAAAAAATAGATCAGCCTCGGGAAATCCCGGGGCTGATTTTAATTTATATGCATTTTTTTGAGCAGCCAATTTTTAGCTATCTGTGTGCTGGTGAAATATAGCAGTAAGATGATTGCTAGATATAGCCAATAGCGAGGCGGCGGCATTACTAGACCAAGATAGTTGGCTAGAGGCGAAAAAGGCAGATAGATGCCTATCGCAGATATAGCTAAAGTGGTGATAATCAATGGCCAGCTGGCGCGGCTTTGAATAAAAGGCAGGCGGCGGGTGCGAATAACGTGAATGATTAGAGTTTGGCTCAAGAGAGATTCTATGAACCAGCCAGTATGGAAAAGGGCCGGGTTGAACCAACAGTTGAAAGCTAAAATCATAGTAAAATAGGTGATATAGTCAAAGATGGAGCTGATTGGCCCGATTGATAAAATAAATTTTTTGATGTGCTCGGTACTTAGAGTTTCTTGCCGCTTAAGCTGTTCTTTGTCAACATTGTCGGTGGGGATAGTAGTTTGGGAAATGTCATAAAGCAAATTGTTGAGTAAGATCTGTAGAGGCAGCATAGGCAAAAATGGCAAGAAAATACTGCTGCCGACTACGCTTAGCATATTGCCAAAATTTGAGCTGGCCGCCATGCGTATGTATTTTATAATATTAGAAAAAATGCGGCGTCCTTCCAAGACTCCATCTTTGAGGACGAGCAAATTTTTCTCCAGCAGGATAATGTCAGATGACTCCTTGGCAATATTGGCTCCACCATCTACTGATATACCGACATCGGCTGCCCGTAAAGCCGGGGCGTCGTTGATGCCATCGCCCAAGTAGCCGACTGTATGTTGGTTTTGTCGTAAGGCGCGGATAACCCTTTCTTTGTGCAGAGGAGAAAGTCGAGCAAAAATATTATTTTCTTCAACTAATTTACTTAAAAGTTGATCGCTGGCTGATTCGATTTCTTGGTCGGTCACTATGCCCTTTATTTTAAAGTCCACTTGTTGGCAGACTTGTTGGGTAATCAGGTGATTGTCGCCGGTCAATATTTTTATATCAACGCCCAGTTCGGCCAATTCTTTTATGGTATTTTTGGTGCTGGGTTTCGGTGGGTCCAAAAAAGCTAAGTAGCCTAAAAAAGTCAACTCTTTTTCATCGTGATGGGTGTATTTTTTTTCACGGACAGCAGTTTTTTTTATGGCCAAGCCCAAAACTCTAAAACCATCGTTGCTCAACTGTTCAAAATCTTTTTTTAAGCGAATAAAAATTTGTTTATTGACGTGATGGCTTTGGCCAGCCAGCTCATAGGAGTCGCAGCGGGCAAAAATTTCTTCAGCTGCACCTTTGGCAATTAAATAATGGTGTTCCCGGTCTTTGACTACTATAGACATTAACTTGCGTTCAAAATCAAAAGGTATTTCAGCCACCTTTTTGTATTGAGAAATAGGGACATCCTCATAGTGCAATATAGCCTGATCTAGTATATTTTTTAATCCAGTCTGAAAATAGCTGTTTAAATAAGCATATTTGAGAACGGTCGGGCTTTCTTGGTGATTAATATCACAATGTTTTTCCAAAATAATTCTATTGAGGGTCAGAGTGCCGGTTTTATCGGTGCACAAGATATCCATGGCCCCAAAATTTTGAATGGCGCTTAGGTGTTTGATGACCACTTTTTTCTTGGCCATGCGCAGAGCACCGTTGGATAAGTTGACAGTCACTATCATGGGCAGCATTTCTGGGGCCAGCCCCACGGCTACAGCCAGAGCAAACAAAAAGGATTGCCAAAAGTCACCCTTGGTCAAAAGATTTATCAAAAATACGGCTGGCACCATGATCAATACAAATCGCATGATCAACTTGGTGAAATTCTTTATCCATTTATCAAAGTTGGTCAGCTCTCGATCAGCTAAAATCGTCTTGACCATTGACCCAAAATAAGTTTCTTGGCCGGTGGCCACCACCACAGCCTTGCCAATGCCGCTATCTACATTGGTGCCCATAAAGCATATGTTGGAAAAATAAAGCGGGTTTTTGAGGTCTTGCTGCTCTAGGTCTTCGGTTTTTATTACCGGTAGCGATTCGCCAGTCAACATTGATTGGTCAATCAAAAGATTTTGTGATTCGATCAACCTGATGTCAGCCGGTATCATGTCGCCGGCTGTTAAAGATATGATATCGCCTGGCACTAGTCGGGGTAAGGATATTTTTTTAGTTTCACCGTCACGGATGACCGTGGCCTGGCTCTTGATGATTTTTTCTAATTTATCGGCAGCTAGTTGGGCCCTAGTTTCCTGCCAAAATTTTATTACAGCGCTTATCAGCACCATGACTAGAATCATGACCACAGAGGCTGGGTTATTGGTCAAAAGTGATATGAAAGCTAAGGCCAGTAATAAGATAGCCAAGGGGTCCTTGAAAGCCAAAATCAACCTCAGGGTTATTGGTTTGGGTTTTTGTTGAGTGGTGATATTTAGCCCATATTTTATTAGGCGATGTTTTACCTCATTTTTATCTAGGCCGCCTAGCTTGCTGTTGAGATTATGTAAAACCTGCTTATAATTCTGATAGGCGGCCTGTTTTAAGGATAATAAAATTTTTTCACCTGGCTGGTGGGCGGTGGTCTTATCAGAGTGTCTTAAAACTAAGCGCAGTGAGTTCATTTTTTGTTTTTGCTTTGATTAAATATATTATAACACAAATCGCGATTTTTGGGGGATAAACTATTTTATTTTTAAATCAAAGTGGTATAATAAATTTGCCTTTAATTTTAAATTTAAATTCATGGGAAAGAAATTTTTATTTATTAGTATTGAGGGTTTGCTTTGCGATATTGCTTGGATTATTTCCAAGGAGGGCAACGAAGTAAAATTTTATATTAGAGATGCCAGCGCTAACGACATTGGTCTTGGCTTTGTGGAGCGAGTCGATAATTGGGAAAATTGGGTTGACTGGGCAGACGTCATTGTCTTTGATGATGTTTTGGGGCATGGTGCTATGGCTGAAGATTTGCGCAAACAGGGCAAGCTGGTCATAGGCGGTACCAGGTATACCGATCGTCTGGAAGATGACAGGAGTTTTGGCCAGGAGGAGATGAAAAAACACGGCATTTCCATTATTCCTTATCAAATTTTTACCTCCTTTGATGAGGCCGTTGAGTTTGTCAAAAAAAATCCCTCCCGTTATGTTATTAAATCAAGCGGCGAATCACACGTTTCTAAGGCTTTTTTATTTATTGGCGAAGAGGATGACGGTCAGGATGTCTTGCATATTTTGGAGGCCTATAAAAAAGTTTTTGCTGATCAGGTCAAAGAGCTCCAGCTGCAAAAGAGGGTAGTCGGCGTTGAGGTGGCAGTGGGAGCATTTTTTAATGGGCATATTTTTTTGAATCCGATCAATGTAAATTTTGAACATAAAAAATTATTCCCCGGCAACATCGGCCCCTCGACCGGTGAAATGGGCACCAGCATGTTTTGGAGTATGCCCAATAAGATATTTAATGCCACTTTAAAAAAATTGGAAGAAAAATTACGCGAAGAGCATTTTGTCGGCTATATTGATATTAATTGCATAGTCAACGGTAACGGCATTTATCCCCTGGAATTTACTTCCCGCTTTGGTTATCCGACTATTTTTATTCAACAAGAGGGCATAGCTATGCCGATGGGAGAATTCTTTTACAAAATGGCAGCCGGCGAAGATTTTGCCATCAAGACCAAAAAGGGTTTTCAAATAGGTGTCAGGATTATAGTGCCGCCCTATCCATTTGATGACCCAGCCACCTTTGATTCTTTTTCTAAAAATGCCGTGATTTTGTTCAGAAAGCCAAATTATGATGGTGTGCATTTTGAAGATGCCAAGCAAGATAAGGGCGAATGGCTGGTAGCCGGCGATGCCGGCGTAGTGCTGACTGTCACCGGCAGTGGATTGACCATGAAACAGGCCCAACGGCATGTGTATAATCGGGTGAGTAACATCATGATACCTAACATGTATTATCGTACGGATATTGGCGATCGCTGGTATGAAGATAGCGATAAGTTAAATACCTGGGGCTATTTAAGAGACTCATAAATATGGCAAAAATAGGTTTAGTGTTGAGCGGCGGTGGGACAAGGGGCCTAGCCCATATCGGTGCTTTAAAAATTTTACAGGCTTTGGGCATAAAATTTGATTATGTGGCTGGTTGTAGCATCGGTGCCATCATCGGTGCTTTTTATGCGGCCGGCAAGAGCGCCAAAGAGATGGAGGATTTTATTTTATTAAACAAGGTTTATAAATTATTAAATTTTTCCTTATCATCGCTGGGCATAAACAAGACAAGTAATTTAGAGAAGGCCATTTTTGATGTTATCAAAGTAAAAAAATTTGAAGAATTAAAATTGCCGCTTTTTATCAATGCTACCAACTTGAGCCAAGGCCAGGAAGTTATTTTTAAATCGGGTGATTTATTTGCCGCCATTAGGGCCAGCATTGCCGTGCCGGGAGTATTTGCTCCGGCAAAAATAAAGGGGGACTTTTATGTTGATGGCGGAGTCTTAAACCAAAATCCATTTGCCATTTTGCCCAAAGATACCAGTCATTATATCATTATTAATGCTTCACCTTTTGAAAAAATGGGGTATAAGAAAAAATTAAATTTAGTAGATATTTTGGCAGCCAGTATAAAAATGATGCAAAACGAGATTAGTTATTTGAAGCTTTCCCAAGTGCCAGACGACAAGGTAGTATTGATTGAGCCAGATTTGGAGGGGCGCAGTCTTTTGCAGGGCACTAAACATTTTCATGATTTGATAAGAAAGGGAGAACAGGCAGCCCTAGCTAAGCGGTCAGAAATAAAAAATAAATTTAATATCTAAAAATAAAAAACCGCCCGGACCAAGTTCGGCCAGCGGGCGAGGAGGTGGGGTGAAACTATCTTGCCAGACGGGCGCGGATCGGACCGCGAGGATAGCGGCGTGGATTGCGGCGGCGCAAGCCTTCTCCCAAGCCCTCGGCTTGGGTTTTGGATCTTGCCCATAAGTTGGCCACAAACACTTCTTGGCCTTGGGCGTCTACATAGACATTGTAATACTGCTTTTTGTTCTTGTCTGGAGAAGGACGGCTGGTGTTGGAGCATCTAGACATCTTGTTGGCCTCCCCAAAGAGCAGAAGGAACAGATGGTAGCAAAAGCAATCCTAGTTTCAATTTTAAATATTGTCAAGCTCGTGCTATATTGATTATATATGGCCGATAGGACATATCATATTATTGGCTGATTGTGGTAGTAGCTTAAGCATAGGTTCAATCAGGCCCTAAGATTGATAACACCATGCAGATTATTAGTTCAAAATTTGCCAATCAACAAATCATACCTAGTGACTATACTTGCGATGGCCGCGACGTTAATCCGCCACTGGAGTTTAAAGAGGTACCAGAAAATACCAAAAGTTTGGTGTTGATCATGGACGACCCTGATGCTATGAAGCCGGCCGGTAAGGTTTGGGATCATTGGATAATTTTTAATATTCCGCCGGACATCAGAACAATAAGAGAAGGCGAGGAACCGCTTGGTGTTCATGGCTTAGGTACCAGTAACAACTTAAAATATCATGGGCCTTGCCCACCAGACGGTCAGCATCGTTATATTTTTAAGTTGTACGCCTTGGACACCAGTTTAGATTTGCCCCAGTCTAGTACCAAGGGCCAATTAGAGCAGGCGGTGTCCGGGCACATTCTGGCCCAGGCGGAACTAGTTGGTTTGTATCAGAGAAGATGATTTTTTAGTAATTCAATAACTTCTTGATCGGTCGTTTGCTCAAATTCCTCATAAAAATTTCCCACAGCGCCAAAGTAGTCTGGCGCCTCCAGATAAACCAATTTATCAACTAATTTTTTTATTGTTTGAGCTGTGTCGCGGGCAATCACCGGCACGGCTACAATTATTTTTTTTGGTTTTTGTGGGCCGACAGCCAAAAGGGAGGCTCGCATAGTAGCCCCGGTAGCTATACCATCATCTACTAAAATAGCGGTTTTATTTTTTAGTATCAGCGGCGGCCGATTGGCTCGGTATATTTTTTGGCGTCGCGCGGCTTCTTGCTTGGCGGCGGCTATGCTTTGCTCAAGATAAACATCAGATATGCCGTAAGCAACGATTGAACCATGATCCAGGAAAGCTTCTCCGGCCAGAGTGACAGCACCAATAGCAAATTCTGGGTTTTGCGGGGCACTGATTTTTCTGGGTACGATGATATCGAGCGGTAAAGCTAATTTTTTGGCAACTGCCGCGGCGACTACTACACCGCCACGCGGCAAACCTAAGATGATTGCCTGCCGGTCGTTTTGGCAGGCCTTTAATTTGTCAGCTAAGTGCCGGCCAGCCGTTTGGCGATTGGTAAATATCATAATTTTTGCCAATATTTTTGAGTGGCACGGGGATTTTGTAAGTGGAGACCAGATTGGACATCTCTACCCAAGCCACCTTGACGCTTTATTTGGTGGGCTAGAGTATGGCGGAGGATTTGCGGGGTAATGATAAGCGGCGGCCTTAGTCGGCGGGCATATTTATCAATAATCCTTTCTACTGATCTAACCGACAGATGATTGACGACTGGATTTTTTTGCGCCCGATCAAAGTTTATAAATAACCAGGGGCTATTGTCGTGCCGCCAAGCTAAATATTTTTCCAAGTCCGCCCAAGTGAGAGGATCCAAATGAATGCTTTGCCCGTTGATAAATATTTCTTGTTTAATAGTATCGATATCGTGGCGTTTTAATTTGATTAGTTGGCTGACTTTTAAGCCGCTGTAGTAGAGTATTTCCAGCATAGCTTTATCGCGCCGGCCGATCAGGCTTGTTTGATCAGAATCAGCAGCCAAAAAAGCAGTCAGCTGTTTTTGGCTTAGCACTTTGACGGCCGGCGCTTGATAGGAAAGCAAGGCAAACTTAAATTTGACCTGTAAAAACTCCAGATAGTCGTTGATGATAATAAAATGCAGGTTGAGGCTGCCGACATTTTGGCGCGAGCGTAATAATCGCTCTTGATATTTTTTTAGATTAGCAGTGTTTATTTTTTGTTTGCCCAAACTAAGCAGAAATTTATCTATATGCCAGAGATAATTTTTAATGGTCAAAGGTTTTAGGCCACGTTTTTTGAGCAGATTTTGGTATTTGTTTATATTTTTTTCCATAAATTTACCTTGTTAAATAGTTCCGCAAGGCGGAACTGCCGCTTTGTGGCATTTAACAGAGTAAATTTTATCATAAAACGACACAAAAAGAAAAACTCGCCGCGTGAGTCCACCTGATGGTGGCGCAGCGAGCTTGAGGGAGAGGGGGGGGTGGGCGGGGTGCTTATGTCGAAGGAGGGTCGACAGCCCTGGTAAGGAAGATGAGGTTTCCCATTCGCCCGTTAAGTCGAGCGATTACAGAGATCGAGACGTCGCGCAGGCAATAGCCCTGGTCGAGCTTGTGCAGCATGAAATCGTCGATGCGGCCATAGACGCTGGTCGGCAGGATGGTCGTGTTGCCCCTAGTGACCACTGTGTCATCCGGGCTGTAGCAATCACCAGTGATGTTGTAGCTGATTTCAATCAGGCCAACTCGCGTCTTGATCTGCTCTTGGTGTGCGTTGCAGTAGTTGACTGTGGCATTCAGACCTTGGTCGTAGTAGACCATCAAGGCCGCATTCATCATCTGCGCGGCGGAATCTTGGATGGCGGCGATCTCGTCTTTGTTGGGTCCGGTGTGGTGGGCGATTGCGATGATGATCACAACCAAGAGTAGTAGGGAGGCAATCGCTGCCGACATATTGTTTCGGTTCATGGGAGTCACCTTTCAAATGAATGAACATTACCCCACATTCCCTGGGGCAGGGGTTTATGGCTATTTGCCAACAACTTTATATAATAACATATATTTAATTATTTGTCAATAATGTTAAAAAAAATTGACTTTTTACCTGCAAAATGTTAGTCTATGATTACTTTTAATCATAGAACCCTATGCTTGGTTTGGCCCGACTTAGCTAACTTGAGGTCAGGCTCGGCTTTTGGGAGAAAGGTAAATATTATGTTAGACAAGAAGAAAAAGATTAAAATCATCGAAAAGTTCAAAACCCACAAAAATGACACCGGTTCTCCGGAGGTGCAAATTGCTATTTTGACAGAAGAGATCAAAGAACTGACCAAGCATTTGCGGGAAAATAAAAAAGACTTTTCTTCTCGCCGCGGCCTACTGGCCAAGGTATCTTTGCGCCATCGTCTCTTGCGCTATTTGGAGCGGGAAGACGAAAAGCGTTTTGTTAAACTCATCAAGGCTTTGGGTTTAAAGTTTGCCAAAAAGGAAAAACAGGATATTTTGGGAGACGAGATGATCTTGGGTGCTCCAGAAGAAGCCGAGACCAGCGAAGACAGCAAAGAAATAAAAGAATAATTTTTATGAAACCCCAAGGCCGTAAAAACCTTAGGGTTTTATAAAATAAATATATTAACAATTAAGGCAAAATAGCGGAGCTTTAGTAGTTGGTAGGCAGATTTTAGATCATGGACAGTGATCTGGAATTTGTCATATCAACTATAGAACCGACATTTTGCCTATAGGAAAGTATCAAAAAATATGTCGGTACGACAATTTAAGACCGAGGTAGCCGGAAAAGAGCTTACAGTAGAGATCGGTAAGCTGGCTCAACAAGCTCATGGCTCTTGCACTGTCATTTATGGTGAGACAGTAGTTTTAGCAACTGCTGTGACTAGCTCAACCCAGCGCGAGGGCATAGATTATTTCCCTTTGCTGGTTGATTATGAAGAAAGGCTTTATGCTGCCGGTAAAATAAAGGGTTCGCGCTTTATCAAGCGTGAAGGCCGGGCTACCGATGAAGCAATTCTCACCTCTCGTTTGATTGATCGGTCCATCAGGCCATTGTTTAAAGAATCAGAACGGAATGACGTGCAGGTAGTGGTGACAGTTTTATCTTATGACGGCATCAATGAGCCTGATTTTCCCAGCCTGATAGCCACTTCTATAGCCTTGGGCATTTCACCGATTGTCTGGGGTGGGCCACTGGCCGGCATTAAGCTTGGTAAAATCGGCGAGGAGTGGGTAATAAACCCCAGCGTCGAGGCTAAACAAAAAAGCGAGTTTGATTTACTGGTTGCCGGCACAGCTGATCAAGTGGTAATGATTGAAGCCGGAGCCAAACAAGTCCCAGAAGACACCATGATAGCTGCTATTGAATTTGCCGGTAAGCATATTCAGCGTCTGATGCCCTTTATTGAGGGCGTTATTCGGGATGCTGGCTTACCCAAAATTCAGCCCAAGGTAGATGGAGATGCCGAAGCAGCTCAGCAGATGATTCATGATAAGGTTTTGGCATTTTTGCAAAGCAAAGATTTATTAGCTTGTTTTCAGCCCGATAAATCAAAGATGAAAACAGCCATTGAGGACATTAAAGCTGAGCTTGATCAGGTATTAAAAGTTGATAATGAAGTTTCTAAAGATGCTCGAGCCATGGGGGTAGCCATGCTCGATTCTATGTTAGAGAAATCTTTCAAATCTTTGGTTTTGGATAAAAAACAGCGTCCAGATGGCCGCGCTTTTGATGAAATCAGACCACTATCTGCTGAAGTGGGGATTTTGCCCCGCACTCATGGCAGTGGTTTATTTGCTAGGGGCGAAACCCAGGTTTTGTCTATAGTGACTTTGGGTGCGCCGGGAGATCAGCAGCTGCTTGATTCAATGGAAGAATCTGGTTCCAAGCGCTATATGCATCATTATAATTTTCCGGGGTTTTCTACGGGTGAAGTAAAGCCTTTGCGCGGTCCGGGTCGTCGGGAGATCGGCCACGGCGCCTTAGCTGAAAAAGCCCTAGTGCCAGTTTTGCCGGATGAGGAGAGCTTTCCCTATACTATCCGGGTTGTTTCTGAAGTATTGAGCTCAAACGGTTCATCTTCACAAGCCTCTATCTGTGGTTCCACCTTATCCTTGATGGACGCTGGTGTGCCAATTATTGCGCCGGTAGCTGGTATTGCCATGGGTTTGGTAGTTGATGATAATGACCCCAAAAGATATGAGATTCTGACAGATATCCAGGGCATTGAAGATCATTCTGGCCATATGGATTTTAAAGTAGCGGGCACCGAAGCTGGCATTACCGCCATTCAATTGGATATAAAATTGGGCGGCATTAGCTATCAGGTTGTCAAAGAGACCATTCAGCGGGCCCGTGAAGCTAGAATGAAGGTTTTGTCGGTCATGAAGCAGGCAATTGCCGCTCCGAGAGCGGAACTTTCTCCTTATGCGCCGCGGATTATTACTTTGCGCATTGATCCGGATAAAATTCGGGAAGTTATTGGTACTGGTGGTAAAATCATCAATGAAATTATTGATAAATGTAATGTCCAGATCGACATTGAGCAGGATGGTTTGGTATTAATTACTTCTACCGACCAAGTTGGCGCTCAAAAGGCCAAGCAGTGGATAGAAAACATTGTCAAAGATATTACGGTGGGTGAAATTTATGAAGGTAAAGTCACCCAAATAATCAAAGACAAAAATAATGGCAATGAAATAGGCGCTATTGTAGAATTGTTGCCAGGTAAAGATGGTATGGTTCATATTTCCCAAATTTCTCACTCAAGAATTGCCAAGATCACTGACGTGGTAAATATTGGCGACACAGTCAGAGTCAAGGTAATGGATGTGGATACTGCCAATAATCGCATTAGTTTATCCATGAAAGAGCTTGTGCCCCGTCCAGCCGGCTTGCCGGAGCATGACACCAGAGATTTTCGGCCTCGTCGTCCCGGCGGTCCAGCCAAAAAGCCATTTTTTAAGCGCTCATAATCAAAAAATTTGCGACTTTAGTCCCGTGCCTATCAAAGAATCGCTAAAAAATAAAGCAGCCTTTTTAAAAATAAAATTTATTTGGTTTATTTTGGCGTTAGTATTTATTTTTATAGTGGCCATGCTGTGGACGCCAAAACATTCCTTGCCAGCCATTAGCTATTTGCCCCAAGATACTGTTTTTTATTATCAATGGTCCAATCAAGAAACATTTAATCAGCAGGTTTTGGCTAAATTACCAATTATTGATGCCAGTATCCCCCAAGAGCAGCTTAGCAAATTGCAGCAGATACTTTTGGATGGTTTTGGCCAAGCCAAAGAGATTGTTTGGTTCAAAGTAAAGGACGATAGTGACGATCACTATTTGGTTCGTTTCGATAAATCTAGGTCCATTCTCAAGTGGCTGCAAGAATATCAGATTGATTACCTTTTTGTTGAGCCAGGTAAAAATGTTATTTTGATTTCCCATTCAGCTAGTCTTGTAGCTTCGGCGGATAGCGGAGCGCACTTTGATGTTTCAGAGAACGATTTGGGTCAGGGCGTGAATATATATTGGTCCACCCAGGACTCTCCGCAATTTTTAAAAAATTTATCTGCTTGGCTGAAAATTTCTACTGATAATCCCCATGTCTATACCAATATCAAGCTGCTGGATTCTGGTAAAACATCCTTTAATCTTTGGCAAGATAAACTACGCAAAGTGATAAACTCCACTTCTACAGTTACGTGGCCCAATGACGCCCAAATTCCTTATAACATTGATTTGGCCCTAGGTTTTTCTAGCGGTTTAAATCAAGAGGAGCAGGGTTTGATAAAAAGTTATATTTTGCAGCCGCTATTTGCCGACTTACCATATTATAAATTGGGAGAAAAAGATATGGCCAGGCTAATGCAGGGTAATTTTATCCTAAAAAATAGTGACGGTTGGCTGATGATGAGTCGATTAGATTGGCAGAGCCAAGCAGCTGCTTTACTGCCCAGTTTTGATTTAACTGAAGTTAAAAAAGTTCTGCCTGATGGCACGGCCTATATAGAGTATTTAGCCAGCTCTACTCAAGCCATCAATAGCCAGGATAAGAATAACCAGAATGTCAAACAATACGATTATCGGAGCCATGTCTATTGGAAAATAGGGGATTTGTATGGTATGGAGCTGGGCGGTTATTATTATTTAGCTAATCAGCCCAGTTTATTGGAGAAAACCATTGCTAGCCAGATAAAATTAGCTAATATTACACAAAATTGTTTATCCAGTCAGAATTTACAGGTTAAAGACATTATTAAGCTGCAAGCTAAATTTTTGACCGATGGTCAGATCAAACAAACTTTACTAGATAGGGGTATAGAAGAGTTGCTGGTGTTTTCTTATGAGAATAACCAAATAAAGGGCTGGCAAGCTTGTTTTTAGGGTAAAATCAACTTCTACACTAGCGTAGAAGTTTAAAATTTATATAAACTTGCCTGCACTGTTAAACAGGCTGCTTAGCGGCATTTAATGGTGTGGATAACTTGTTGATAATTGTGAACTTTTCTTAAAAAAATTGTCAACTATTGTGGAAAAACATAAAAATTTTGGCTAATATTAGCGTTAATATATAGTTGACGCCTTTTTGATTATATGATATAATTAAGATGTTGATAAATAAGATCTTTAAAATAATAAGGAATTGCGCATAAGTATATATTTGTGCCCAGTTCCTTCCGCTATTCTATCCTTCAATTCAGCCAATGCCCTGACCATTGGCACCAAAAAAAACAAAAATAGAAATATAAATAGGTTCACCCTTCTATTGGGACTAAAATCCCGGAGAGGTCGATACCGTAGGACGGTGTAGCGGCTAAATAGACCTTGAGTCAGATAGGTCACATGATGTCTTTACAAAATAATATCCCAGCCAATTTAAACTTACAAAAAGTATCTGAGCAACATATGCTCGGAAATGGGTATTTCTAAAGACACCAAGGGCGCATTACAGCCCACAAAATTTTTTGAAAATGTTTGGGGTGTATGGATGCGCCTTTTGCAATTGATCGAAATCTTGATTTTTTGCGGCTGATTTGCTATCCTATGTGGGTATAAAAACTATATGAAAATGGACGCTAAATTTATAGCCGCCCGAAAGCATGACCTAGAACAGCGCCGGGAAGAGCTTTTAAAAGAGTTAAGTGCCGATGCCGTGCAAGTGTCTGATAATGATTATAATGCCAAATTTGTTGATTATGGCGATAAAGAGGATGAAAATGCCGCCGAAGTGGCTGATTTTGAGAAAAATTTGTCACTGGAAAAGACCCTAGAGGTATCTTTGTATAATGTCAATAAGGCCATCAAGAAGATTGAGGAAGGTAACTATGGCTTGTGTGAAAAATGCGGTCAGCCCATAAACCCCAAGCGTTTAGAGGCCTTTCCTTCAGCTACTTCTTGTATGGTTTGCAAGCAAAAGTCTCTATGAGGCGTTATTATTATCTTGTTTTGTTTGGGTTATTTTTACTTGATCGCTTTACCAAAATATATTTTATCAAACAACCACTTGAGTCCCAAGCTTTAGGTGGTTTTTTGCAATTGCAGTTGAATAAAAACATTGCTTTTTCCTGGCCCTTGCCGGAGCTTGTTTTGTATCCATTATTAATTATTATAATTGTAGTGATTTTTTGGTTTTGGCTGGACAGTCTACAAAAGGAGAGTCGTTTGGTATGGTCTTGGGGCTTGCTGATTATTGGCGCGGTCAGCAATCTACTGGATCGGCTCAATTTTGGATCAGTCATAGATTTTATACATATTCCCTATTTTTCGGTTTTAAATATCAGCGATATTTATATTAGCTTGGGAGTGGTGTGGTTGTTGTGGTCAGAGCTTGGGCGAAAAAAAACCTAATATTATTTTTTTATATTCTTGACAAATTCTTTGGCATAATTTAAGATATTGGCAACAAGAAAAGCGATTGATGAGGCGTCCCATTATATTGGGGACGGGGCATGGGTTAGTTTTTTTTATTATCATTAGTAATAAAAAATAAATTGTCAATCGCTTTTCTTGCTTGCAATAAAAAGAGAGGCGGTTTTATGTCAGAAAAAATTTATACTATTGCTACCTTGGGCCTGAAAGGTGTTTTGGTGGAAGTAGAAGCCAATTTGTCCAGGCATTTGCCAAAGATTATTATTGTTGGTTTGCCTGATGCGGCTGTCCAAGAGGCCAAAGAGCGGGTTTGGGCAGCTATTGATAATAGCGGCACCAGATTCCCCAGACAAAAGGTAGTGATAAATTTAGCGCCAGCTCAAATTCGCAAAGAAGGTGGCAGCTATGATCTGCCCATGGCGATTGCCGTATTACAGGCTAGTGGTGAAATAGATTTAGCAGGCGAGAGAGTTGCTTTTATTGGCGAGCTATCCTTGAGCGGTGAGATAAAATCTGTGCCAGGAGTTTTGGTCATGGCATCAAGCCTAAAAGAACACGGCTTTTCTAAAGTTTTTGTGCCAGCCGGTAATGTCAGAGAAGCCAGCCTTATTCAGGGCATAGATGTCTATCCGGTAAAAAATTTGCGGCAGGTGATAGACCACCTGAAGAATTTTTCTTTATTGGAGATTTACCCGCCGGCCGCCTGGGAGGAAAAAAAGATTGTGACTGGGTTTGATTTGGCTGACATCAGGGGCCAGCTGGTGACCAAGCGCGCTTTAGAGATAGCGGCGGCCGGCGGGCATAATATTTTTTTGGTTGGTCCGCCGGGGGCTGGTAAAACCATGCTAGCTAAAAGTTTTTTATCTATCTTGCCGCCGCTCAATGCAGCTGAGGCCTTAGAAATCAGCAAGGTCTATAGTCTGGCAGGGCTTTTGTCAGAAGAAAATTATTTTATTAACCAGCGTATTTTGCGCAGCCCGCATCATTCAGCCTCAGTGTCGGCTATTATCGGTGGTGGCTCTTGGCCAAAGCCCGGTGAAATATCTTTGGCCCACCGCAATGTCTTGTTTTTGGATGAAATTTTGGAATTTCCTCGGCGGGTGTTGGAAGCTCTGCGCCAGCCTTTGGAGGATGGGGTGATCACTGTGTCGCGAGTCAAAGGTAGTTTGGATTTTCCAGCCAATTTTATACTTTTGGCTACAGCCAACCCTTGCCCTTGCGGCTATTTGACAGATCCGGACAAGGAATGCCATTGCAGCCAGAATGATATCAAACGTTATCAAAAGAGATTATCTGGTCCGGTCTTAGACAGGATAGATTTGCATGTTTTGGTAGACAAAGTAAAAAGTCAGGATTTGCAAGGCATTGATTTAATCAGTGAAAATTCGGCCATAGTACAACAGCGAGTAATTTTGGCGCGTAGCAGACAAATAGAGCGCCCTAGTCAGAGATGTTTAAATTCCGAGATGGCTATAGCAGCCATAAAAAAATATTGTCGTTTGGATGATGTGAGTCAGCAGATTTTAAATCAGGCTATTGATTCTCTAGGCTTGACAGCCAGAGGATATTTCAAGGTTTTGAAGGTGGCGCGGACAATTGCCGATTTGGCTGACAGCCCGAGCATCAGAAAAGATCATATTTTAGAGGCCCTGCAGTACAGAAATAAAATTTTGGGGGCACTGTAATAATATTGACAAATTTGACGTCATATTATATATATAAGGGTCAAAGTTCTTTTATATTTTTGGGCTATTCTCTTCAGGCAAGTGTCTTTAAAGGCATTTTTGAGGGTATTTTACCTGAAGAGAATATGCTTGGACAGTAAAGTGTCTTAGGATGAGTGTCGACCCATCCTAATATTCTCTAGTCAGGCCTTGCAAGTAACGATAATTATATGTTTCGTGCCTTGTATGCCTTTTTCCAGATGATCATTCTGGTTGTGCTGTTCAAGTTATTCGCTCCAGGAGTCTATTCGCTCCTTGTCGAAATGTTGACTCAAGTTTTGACCATCGCCAATGCGGTGCTCAATCACTTGGCCAACCAAACGCCCACTCTCTAGCCTCAAGCTCCAAAGAGCTTGATGCCAGAGGAAAACCAGAAAGGAGGATCGGTTCACGCCGGTCCTTTTCTTTTGAATAAAAAAAGACCCACCGAAGTGGGTCAGTCCTGCTGAGGGCAGTGCCGATGGGCGTAGTGTGCGTTGAGGTTGCATACCAGAGAGCTGGCTAACATGCAGCCGATCAATTTCTCGCACAGCCCTAGGCCGAGAGAGGTGTTGGCCATGTTAAAGCCATGAAACGCCAGGGCCCCGCCCATGATGATGAAGAACCACGGCACAGGGGCAGCCAAGCCCAGAGCCAGGAAAAAGTAGGGGCAGCTAGCCCAGTTCGTCGGGGATTTGAGAAGCGCATCCCAACTCTTGTAGAAGACGTAGAGCGAAGCGATGAAGGGAACCCAGATCAGGTTTTCCATGGCCCTCTCCCTCCTTGAAGTCAGGGATGGCATCCAGCAAGCTCAAAGAGCGAGGTAGTCAATATAAATCATATCGCTTTATTGTTTTTTGTCAATAAATGATTTTATTGCTATGATAAGAACATGAAAAAATACCTCGTTTTATTATTAGCATTTATTTTGTTGGTTGGCTTTGGTGTTTGGCAATATGCCAAGCGCAATAATCCTGATTTGGTTATAAATTTGCCGCCAGCGCAGAATTTTCAGGAGTTTGTAGAGCAGACTAGTACCCCAATAATTAGTGACGAAGCAGTTGAGTCAACAACTACTAGCGCTGAGCCCGAGGCTACTCTTCCTGCTACAGTGGATTTACCCAATAAAATTAATTTAAATATTCCTTTTACTTCGCAGGCGCCGACTGCCAATTGGAATCAGCCCTTTCAGGACGCTTGCGAGGAAGCCAGCGTTTTGATGGCAGTATATTATTATGAAAATAGAAAGTTTCCTTCTAGCGCAGATGTAGAAAAGATTATTTTAGATTTGGTTCAGTGGCAAATTGATCACTGGGGAGTCCATAAAAATATGCCAGTGGCAGAAGTGGCTGATTTTGCGCAAAACTACTATGGTTATCAAACAGAAATAGTGAATGATTTGACAATTGATAAGATAAAGCAATATTTACAGGCTGGCCGGCCGGTGATTGTGCCGGCTAACGGCAAGAAACTGGCTAACCCTAATTTTCGTAATGGCGGGCCGCTTTATCACATGCTAGTTATTAAGGGGTTTGCTGATGATAAATTCATCACCAATGATCCTGGCACCAGAAAAGGAGCGGATTTTATTTATACTCAGGCAAATTTGATGGGGGCAATCGCTGATTGGGGCGAGGATCAGAATGCTGCTATGGGCCCAAGACGCGCCCTGATATTATTACCAAAATAAAAAACAAGCCCTTACTTTAGGGCTTATTTTTATATCTATTTTTTAAGAGAATCTTTGAGAGTTTTGCCGGCCTTAAATTTTGGTACCATAACTTCAGGTATGGTAATGGTTTCTTTGGGGTTTTGCGGGTTGACTCCTCGGCGAGAAGTCCGACGGCGGGCAGAGAAAGTGCCAAAGCCGGTCAGGGTAATTTCTTTGCCAGCTTTTAAATTTTCAATAATCAGATCCTCTAAAGCCTGGAGGATATTTTCTGCTTCTTTTTTGCTGACGCCAGCTTTGATGGCTAGGCTTTCAATAAGTTGGGCTTTGTGCATATATTTATTGGTTAGTTTCCACTGGGGGCGGAAATTATTTCTCTTAGCAGTTTTATATCATTGGCATTTTTTGACTGCCTATCTATTGATAATAATACTGCATTTATTTCAATTTGACCAGCTTCGGGTAATTCATGGCGGATATGGCTGCCGGTCAAGAATTTTTCGATAATCACTTCTTTCTTTATGCCCAAGACAGAAGAAAAAGATCCAGCCATGCCTACATCGGTGATATAAGCTGTGCCGGGCGGTAAAATCTGGGCGTCAGCCGTGGGCACGTGGGTATGGGTGCCAATAACAGCTGCTACTTTGCCGGCCAAAAAGAAACCCATAGCTCTTTTTTCACTGGTAAGCTCAGCGTGCATATCGACAATAATAATATCTGAAGCTAAGTTTGGCAGTAATTCCTGGATAGCTAGAAATGGATTATTGATCGTATCGCTATTCATCAGGCTTTGGCCCAAAAGATTGATTATGGCGATTTTTTGGCCGCCTAAAGAAATTTCTTGATAGCGGTGTACGGGTAGTGTGCGCACATCATTTAAGGGTGTAGCGATTTTCAAATCGGTAAAATCACTTAAATCTTGTTTGCGCCAAGTATGATTACCACCGGTGAAGACATCGATGCCAATACCGCTGATGTCAGCTACTGTTTTGCTGGTCAGGCCCTTGCCGTGTGCCAGATTTTCTATGTTGGCGATAATTAGATCTGGCTGATATTTTTTTTGCCAACGCGGCAAAATCTCTTTGACGCCTTGTCGCCCCAGGGCACCCTCTATGTCGCCGATAAATAAAATTTTTAAATTATTAGCGGGCATATTCAATGACTCTTTTTTCTCTAATGACGGTGACTTTTATTTCACCGGGATACTTGAGCTCATTTTCAATTTTATTGGCGATATCGCGAGCCAACGTAGTAGCCTTATAATCGTCAATTTCTTCTGGAGAGACAAAAACACGGATTTCTCGGCCAGCTTGGATAGCATAGGCCTTATCTACGCCAGGGAAGGTTTTGGCTGTGTCTTCTAGCTCGGTTAATCTCTGAATATAGTCTTCAAAAGAGTCGCGTCTGGCGCCTGGCCGAGAGCCAGAAATGGCATCGGCGATTTTGACTATGACGCCTTCCAAGGTCTTGGGCTGGTCTTCATGGTGGGCAAGCGACATATAGGCCACTTCTTCGGGCAAACCGAATTTTTTCAGTAAATCATAGCCAATCTCTGGGTGCGGACCTTGAATTTCGTGATCCAGAGCCTTGCCAATGTCATGTAGTAGTCCACCTTTTTTACAGATGCTAATATCAGCTTTTAGTTCAGCGGCCAAAAGTCCAGCCAAGTGCGATACTTCTAGGGCATGCTGTAATTGATTCTGGCCGTAGCTGGTACGGTATTTTAAACGACCCAATATCTGAATCAGTTTAGTGTCTAAACCCACAACTCCGACTTGGTAAGCAGCCTCTTCACCAGCTTTTTTGATATCGAGAGCTAAGTCTTTTTTGGCAGCTTGGATAGCTTCTTCGATGCGGCCGGGGTGAATCCGACCATCAGCCATTAGTTTTTCTAGAGAGCGCTTGGCTAGCTGGCGGCGGATGGGGTTAAAAGCCGAAATTAATATGGACTGGGGCGTGTCATCGATAATAATTTCTACGCCGGTCAACTGTTCGATAGTTTTTATGTTACGGCCCTCGCGGCCAATGATGCGGCCTTTCATTTCTTCGTTGGGGAGATCAACAGCAGTAGTAGTGGTTTCAACAGTGTGGGGGGCAGCCACTCTTTCTATGACTGAAGTCAAAAGTTTTTTGGCTTTTGACTCTAATTCTTCGCTGGCTTCGGCCTCCAGTTTACGGATGCGATGTAAGAGTTCATCTTTCATGCGCATTTCTGTGTTGTTAAGCAGAACCTCCTTGGCTTCTTCTTGAGATAGGGCAGCGATTTTTTCAAGTTTAGCCAGCTGCTCTTCTTTGATTTGTTTGACTTCTTCTTTATTTTTTTCTAATTGTTTTTGCGACTGCTCTAAGCGCTGTTTGTTGTCCTCGAATTCTAATATTTTACGATCAAACAAGCTCTCACGCTTGCTCAAGCGAGTTTCCAGGTCTTGCAATTGGTGGCGGCGTTCCCGCTCCTCAGCTTTAGCTTCTTCGATTAAGGCTAGAGATTTGTCCTTGGCTTCCAAAAGCAAATCTTTTTGTTTTTGTTTAGCATCGGCTAGCATGCTTTCAGCCTTGCGTTCGGCTGATTGGACATTTTGCTGGGTTAAGAATTTCTTGATCAAGAAACCAAAAAATAGGCCGAATATCAAGGCGGCAAATAACCAGATTAATTCCATCTTATAGATCTTTCCGGTTTACTGTTTTAGTTTTGTATAGACAAATTTAAAAAACCCAAGCCAGTCAAGTGGAGAAATAATTTTTGGATTGATTAATTGAATAGATGAAAATTTCATGAATTAATTTTACCAGTATGGGTATTTGCTATTATTTTTATAATCAGTCAAAGAAGACAAGATTTAGCCAAAACAGTAAATTAAGCTAATAAAAATAATAAAGGTTGAGAATAAAATAATTCTCAAGCGCATTTTACCTAATTTTAGGGTAAAAGTCAACCCCCAATGGTTGGGCTTTATTTTATAATAAAAAGACCATCGGCGTGAGCCTAACATCATCCAAAGTCTTTCGGCTATGAGTGGTGTCAGGCACCGATGGTCTTGAGGCTGAGATTTTTATCTTGAGGGTGTTTTGCATCCTCAAAAACTCACCTTGCAAAAATATTAGCACAAATTAAAAAAATATAAAAGGGGGTGCTTGGATTATTTGATAATCTTGTCTATTAAGCCGTAGTTTAAGGCTTCTTCGGGAGCCATATAGTAGTCGCGGTCAGTGTCAGCTTCAATTCTTTTTAAGGGCTGGCCAGCATGGTTGTGTAAGATTTTATTGAGGCGGTCTTTGAGCTTCAAGATCTGTTCGGCTTTTATTTTTATATCGCTAGCTTGTCCGGTAGCGCCGCCCATGATCTGATGGATTAGTATTTCGGAGTTAGGCAAAGCAAATCTCTGGCCCTTGGTCCCGCTAGCCAGAAGTAAGGCGGCCATAGAGGCAGCCAGACCCACGCAAATAGTAGACACCGGGCTTTTTACATGTTGCATGGTGTCATAGATGGCTAGTCCGTCAGTGACTGATCCGCCCGGAGAGTTGATATACATCTTGATTGGTTTAGTATTATCTTGAGCATCCAGGAATAATAGTTGAGCAATCACCAGATTGGCTACTCGATCATCAATCACATCGCCTAAAAAGATAATTCTATCTTTCAAAAGGCGGGAGTAGATGTCGTAAGCCCGTTCGCCGCCGGGGGCTTTTTCAATGACAGTAGGTATTAGCATATGTTTGTGGTTAATTATTGCTGGGGCATTATTATTGTGAGACCCCGGAACAAGTCCGGGGTGCTCGTCATCTTTCAGATGACTCGCAATTTATTATTATCATAGACCAGCTTTCCTGGCAAGGAAAAGCCAGAAGCTTTTTTGTGGCCGCCACCACCCAAGAGGGTGGCAATCTTTGCCAAATCTATGTCAGTGGTAGTGCGCATAGATCCTTTGATCATATTATCAGCGTCTTCTTTGAGGACCAAAATTATTTTCCCTTCATTGAGAATGTGTAGAAAATTAGCAATGCCTTCAATATTGCCGTCGCTTATTTCACATTCCAAGAAGTCTTGTTGCGTGACAAAGGTATAGACCAGTTGATATTGGTCAACGTGCTGTAGTCTTTCCAAGGTCCGACCCCATAATTTTAGATGTTTTAGCTCCCGGTTGTTTAAAGTTTGATTCATGATTTGTTGTAGGTTGGCGCCTTGTCTATAGAGATCAGCCGCAGCTGATAAGCTAAGGTGGCCAGTAGCATTGTTTCTAAAGCCGCCAGTATCAGTAATAATCCCGGTGCTTAAATGAGTAGCCATTTCTTTGTCCAGGGTGACCTGCCAGTCTTTTAATAATCTATAAATAACCTCGCAAGTAGAGGAGGCATCATGAATGACCAGATTGATGTGGCCATAGTGATCATTTGAAGCATGATGGTCAATGTTTATCAGGGTATAATTTATCGGCAAGGCCGTTAGCAAATATCTGACGCCTGCATAATCCAAACTGCCAGAGTCCAGGGCTATTATCAGGTCGTATTTTTTGGTAAATACTAGGTGGTCTTGAGTAAGACAATGGCTATCGGGTAAAAACTGGAGACCAAGAGGCAGTGGGTCTATACAAAAACTGGTGACATTTTTGTTGAGATTTTTCAAAAACCTAGTCAAAGCCAAATTAGCCCCCAAAGTGTCGCCATCGGGTTTTTGGTGGGAAAAAATCAGGACGTCTTTAGCTCGATTTATGGCTTGCCAGATCGCTTGACTAATGGTTCGGTGACTTTTCATAACTTATTATTGTAAGTAAAAAACGAGGTTTAGTCAACCCCTTTATTTTGTAAGAGAAATTTAAATTTTTTAGTTGTTATCCGGTAGGTAATAAATTTTCATGACCACCTGATCAGCATAATTTTTTATTTCATATTTTGGTTTTAGGCCAGTTGATTCTAACTGTTTTTGGTAGTTGGCCATTTTGGCAGCATAGCCCTTGTCAGCTTGATTGGCTACTGCTCCCTGATCAGTAGAAAAGACAAACCAAATGCCTTGAGCGCCGACGTCTCGTAGGTATTGTACCATGCTAAGATTACTACTGGCCGTGGCGGTTAGTACATCGTTAAAATAAAAAAGAGGAGAGTGATAATAAAAAATATATTTATTGATGTACCAAAGTCGAGAAAACCAATCAAGCCTTTCATCCACCAAGACAACATCTTGGCTTTCCAGGTAGAATTCCTGCACATCCTTTAGGTTGCTGATTTTTCTTTTGGCTGGTAATTTGCCCAGCACATCTTGACGCAAAAATTTATCTAAATCATTGAAGCCATTATTATAAAAACGATCAGGCGAGTAGAATAAATTATTATTGATTAGCGGTTTGGCCAAGATGTTGGTGTTGAGAGAAAAGAATAATTCAAAAGCAGCCACCAGAGTCAAAATCGCAATAAAGATTTTTTGTTTATTTTTAGTGACGGCAAAACACTCCCACCAGTATAAGATAGCCTGGCTAGATAGAATTGCCAAGAAGGGCGTGATAATCAATAAGAATCTGGCCGTGCCGCCGGAAAAGGTGAACATTAACAATATTAAAACAATATTCACCCGCAAAAAATTGTTAAGAGGAGTGCTTTGTTTTTTGATTGCCCGCCAAAAAGAATGCACCAGGGCAGACAGATAGAGGATACTCAAGGGCAGCGATATGGAGTCCATCAAGGAGCGCAGAACGTCCACTAGGTTGGTAAATAAATTAGCATTTAGGCCACGTCCGGACAGAGTAGAAAAATCCGCTGGCTTCATGCCCAGCATGGAAGATAGGGCGGCATCAAAATGGCCTCTGGCTTTGAAGACCATGATGTTGTAAATAATCACTGGTGTCAGAATGATGGCTATCAGTAAGCAGGACAGCCAAAAATGTTTATTTTTGAGAGTTGGTCTTTGCCAAATTAGCAAGTAAAAAAATGTCGTTGGTATAATGAATATAGCCGTGTATTTGGACAATAAAGCCAAGCCGACAGCTAGGCCCCAAAAATATAAATAGCGCGTTTTTTGGTTTTGTAAAAAAATCAAGAAAGCATAAATACTTAAAGTAATAAACAAGGTTTCCATGCCTTCTAAGTAGCCGGTCCGAGACATCCAGATAGTATATGAAGAAATAGCGAAAATGCCAGCAGCGATTAGGCCCATTTTTTCTTGGCCTATTTTTTTTAATAATAAATAAAGCAGATAAATTATGACTAAATTAGCTAAGATATAGGGTAGTAGGGCGGCGATGATATTATTACCAAAGATTAAAAAAGAAATATGTTGGATGACAAAAGTCAGCGGTGGGGCGTCATGAAAAGATAATTGCGCCCACCAAGGTAAAGTCTTAAACCAAACCAGAGGCGATGTTTGGCCTACGCCAGATAGATAGTCCAGCCAGCCAAAGGATCTAAAAGCATAAGCGGCTGGATCATTTTGCAGGTCAAATTTTGTCAGATTTAAAAAACGCAAACCAATTGCGCTGACAAGGATGGCCAGAAAAATATAGCCATTTCTTTTTTGTGGAGTCATGGGGCTTATGATTGCCTTAGGGCATCGTCAATTTTTTTGTATTTAAAATCTCGTTCGTCCAATTGCCAATGTAAGCGCGGCAATGAACGCATAATGATTTTATTTTTTAATTCTCGCTGGATGTGAGAAGAAAATTTATTGATGGCGTTCAGGCCGCTGCCCCAATGGCTATCAGGGATGACGCTAATATAAACAGTAGCATTTTTGAGATCAGGGGCAATGGTCACTTGGGATACGCTTATCAAGGTGCCGCGCGGAGCCTCAAAATCACGTACAATAATATCATTGATGGCTTGTTGGAGCAGGGAGGCTACTTGTTCGGTGCGCTTACTCATCTATTTCTTCAAAAAATTCTAGCGTGTCGCCTACGGCCACAATTGGCTCGCCCCTGTACTCTATGCCCGCCTCATTGCCGGTCACTACTTCATTGACATTTTCTCGAGCCGATTGGAGGTTGGCGATGGTGCCAATGGCTTCCAGCTCGCCCTTTTTAATCACTTTGATTTTGCATTTTTTGGTGACCTTGCCCTCTATCACTTTACCGCCAAAAATCATGCTATTTTTGTCAGTTTTGAAAATAGCCAAGACCTCAAGCTTACCCAAAATTTTGTGGATTATTTTTTTGGCGCGGATGGTTTCAAGCCTCCTGGCCACATCTTCTAGCAGCTTATATATGATATCAAAATAGAGAATGTTGACATTTTTTTCGGCCGCCAGACTTTGGACATTTTTATTTTCCTTGATATGAAAACCAATGAGCAGGGCATTGGTGGCGGCAGCATTCAAAACATCGGTCTCGGTGATTAGCCCCAAACCCTTTTTTAAAACCTTTATTCTGGTGCCGGGCACTGATATTTTTTGCAGAGATTCTTCAATGGCTTCAGCCGAGCCCAAGACATCGGATTTTATGATAAGGTTCAATATATTGACATCACTGTCGCTGTTTTCCTCTTTGGAATTATTGACCTCTAGTCTATGGCTGGGTAAATTATTTAGATTTTTTAGCTTTTCTTTGTAGAGTTTTTTGTCATTGATAACTTCCAAAATTTCTCCGATTTGCGGCAGCTGCTTTAAGCCCAGGATTTTTACGGGCATAGCCGGAGTGGCGGCTGTGACGCTGCGTCCCTGCCAATCCTTGAGAGTTTTTATTTTTCCCGGTACTTGACCGACGATAAAAGTATCGCCGATTTTCAGAGTACCAGCTTGGACCAAGACGGTGGCTACCGGCCCCTCATTTTTATTGATGTTGGATTCAATGATAGTGCCCACGGCCGGACCATGCTCGTCGGCTTTCAGGTTTTCCATATCAGCAATCAAGAGGATCATGTCCAAGAGTTCGCTGATGCCCTCCTTTTTTAGGGCTGAGATCGGCTGGCAGATAGTTTTGCCGCCCCAATCTTCGGGGATGAGGTTGATTTCCGAGAGGCCTTGTTTGACCCGATCAATATCCGCGCCAGCCTTGTCGATTTTATTGATGGCGACAATGAAAGGCAAGCTTTCTTTTTGTATGACCGAAATACTCTCCAGTGTTTGCGGCTGCAGCCCATCGTCAGCCGCTACGACCAATATGGCCACGTCAGCAATTTGTCCACCGCGAGAGCGCATGGCTTTGAAAGCTTCGTGCCCGGGGGTATCCAGAAAAGTGATAGTGCGGTTGTGAGTTTTTACTTGGTAGGCGCCGATATGTTGGGTGATACCGCCTGCCTCCTGATCCACAACATTAGCTTGACGTATGGCATCAAGTAATTTTGTCTTGCCGTGATCGACGTGGCCCATGACTACTACGACGGGTGGCTTGGCGTGTTTAGCAGACCGAGCAGACAATAGTTCTGTCAGTCTTTCTTTGCTGCTGACTTCAGCCTGCTGTTCGTCGCTTATTTTTTTGGTCACTTTGAAGCCCAAGTCTTCGGCGATTATGGTGGCGGTATCAAAATCTATTTTTTCATTGAGCGAAACCATGATGCCATTTTTCATCAGCTCAGCCATAAGTTTAGCTACCGGCAAGTTCATGCTAGCAGCCATGTCTTTGACTATGACAGTATCTCCAATGGCAACTTCTTTTGTATCAGCCTTGCTTTCGCTTTTTTCTTTGACGCTAATTTCCGTGACTTTAGCGAATTCTTTTTTCCAAGCCTCTTTACTTTCAGATTTTTTCCAAGCCTCAATTATTTTTGGCACCAGCTTGTCATCTACTTTGATAGCCTTGACACCAATATCAAAACCCAAGGAAGGTAATTTTTCCAAAAGTTCAGCCGTAGTCACTTTTAATTGTCTAGCCAAAACCGATGTGTTCATTAGCAGATAAATTAGGCCCTTATTTTGGGCCATTTTTTATAAATTTTGCCCTAACTTTACTAAATTTTGTCGAAAAAGTCAACGCCTTGCTTGTTTTTGTCTGGATAGACAATTTGTAAATATTGACAAAGGAGGCGTGTTATTATAAATTTAAGGGTCAATTTGCTTTAGTAAGTATGGAATTACCATTAAAAGAATTAACCAATCTACTGAAATCAAGCCAGCGCATCTTGCTCACCGGGCCACAAGATCCGAGCATTGATGTTATTTGCAGTGCGGCTGCTTGGCAAATTTTTTTATGGTCACAAAATAAGCAAGCTGATATAGTCCTGGCTGGCAGCCTGACTCCGCTGAAGTTTTTGCCCGGCCGGGTGCAAATCTCTTCCGGCATTAGTGACTTGAATAAGTTTAAAATTTCGGTTGATATTTCTAAAACCAAAGTCAAACAACTAAGTTATGATGTACTTGATGATTTTTTGGTGATTGATATTCTGCCATTGGGCGGCAACTTTAGAGAAAGCGATATTAAGTTTAGCCAGGGAGATTATAAATACGATCTGGTGATTGTTTTGGGAGCAATCAACCATGATGCCTTGGGTCAAATCAACAGCGGACATCGTCATTTTTTCCAAAATGTGCCAGTCATCAATATTGATCGCCAGGTGCTCAATGAAAATTATGGCCAATTGAATATCGTGGAGTCGACCGCTACCTCACTATCCGAGATTTCTTATTATGCTTTGCAAACTGGTATTGATAAAGAGATGGCCACTTGTCTATTGGCGGGTCTGATGGCAGCCACCAATAGTTTTCAGTCGGCTCAAGTGACGCCGCAGGTCTTGGAACTGGCTAGCCAGTTGATAGTCAAAGGGGCTGATCAGCCACAAATTGTAGAAACTTTGTATCGAACCAAAGATTTAAAGACGTTAAAAAATTGGGGTAGGATACTTTCCCGTTTGCAGAAAAAAGAAAACATCCTTAGCTCATATTTGCAGCACGATGAAGTAGAAAAATTGCCCTTGGATTTCTCGGAGCTGGTCAGAGACCTGATATTATCCACCCCTCAGGCCCAGGTGGCGATGATATTTTATCAGATGGATTTTGATACTACTGAAGTGTGGCTTTATGCTATTAGTAATATCAATGCCTTGGATCTAACCAGGGGTTTAGGTGGCCTGGGCCAGCGACATTTTGCTAAGTTTGCTGTCCACAAACCGCTAGATGAATCTCGTCAGTTGGTCATAGAGCGCATCCAGGAAAAGCTAAAAATAATAAATAGTTTTTAGTTGGCTTCACAAAAAGTGATAGTTTATCTATAATTAGTTTAATAGATTTTTGTTCGTTGTTGGTGGGTACACCCTTTTTCGTTGCACTATGGAGGGTAGGTAGCTTTGGTCAAAGATGGACAGGCAGTTGGTTCCTCGCCTTTAGTGGAATCGCCCTCTGGGCGAAGAGCATCACTCTTACTCACCTGCCTAAGCCGAACCACCGAAATTTAATTTTATATTTTTGTATGGGTATATAGCTCAGTTGGTTAGAGCACGACTCTTATAAAGTCGGGGTCCCTGGTTCAAGTCCAGGTATACCCACCATACTTTTTTAGATTATATAATCCGCGGTATTTAGTCCGGCGGGCAGGTAAAGTGGGGGTCGATGGTTTCCCGCTCGCCCCGCGAAGCGGGACAGACGGGACCCTGCCAAAGGCGGTGGCAAGTATCAATTATTTGTATCTACTAGCGGCGCATAATAAAATATTTAGCACGACTCTTACCATGTCTGTTCTAAAATTTATTTACCAAAATTTAGACAATTTTAAAACCAGATTTAATTTAGTTTTGTTATCGGGGCTGGCCAATGGCTTTGCTTCTTTTTTTATACCCGTAACTTTGGCCGAGTTTACTAAAAGTCAATTTACTACGGCCGGTTTTTATAGATTGATCTGGCTCATTGTTTTGCTTTATGCGGCAACTCTTTTTCTGCAATGGATTATCAGAAAATACGGCGAGTCGTTGGGTTTTCAATTTGCCAATCATATCAGATTAAAATATTTTGCCGATCTAGCTAAATTATCAGTCAGAGATTTGACCAATCATCATTCCGGCTATGTTTTGTCTCTGATAAATAGGGTGGCCGATGGTTTGACGCCGATCTTTTTTGACATGTTTTGGGCTTTGTCGGGTAGTTTGGCCAGTCTGATATTATTTTTTTATTTCACGGCCAAAGAATCTGGTTTGATGGCCCTCATCAATCTGGTTATTTTATCTATTTTTGTCGTAGTGAGCACTTGGTTATCTAGAAAGACCGTATACATAGCCGATGAACTGAATATTAAACGAGCTTCTATGCTGGGCGCATATGCTGATTTTATGGCCAATATTTTGACAGTCAAAAGACTGGGGGTTTATTCTTTTGCTGCGAAAAATCTCAGCGAAAAAACAGATGATAATTACGAGAAGATTCACCAGCTGCAAAGATTTCATGCTGGCCGTTGGTTTTGGCTGCACTTTTTGTATGGCTCGACTTATTTATCGACGATTGGCTTTATTTTGTGGCAAGTAGCTTTGGGACGCATTTCCGTGGCTGTATTGATTTTGTTCGTGGCTGCTTATACTAGTATTAGACATGGCATTGAGCGTTTATCAGAGAATCTAAAGACCTTTATGCAGATGAAAGCCTATATTGACAGCTTGGCGGATATCATCTCTCCTGCTAAGCATCAACGATCTGGTCGTCAGATAAAGAATTGGCAGAGTATCAATTTTAAAAGCGTATTTTTTCGCTATCCGGGCACAGAAAAACAAGTTAATATCCCAGAATTTCATTTCAGCAAAGGAGAAAAGGTTTGCATTATCGGTAAATCCGGCGAAGGCAAAACAACTTTTTTGAATCTGCTAGCTAATTTTTGGCAGCCAAACAAAGGGCATTGTTTTTTGGATGAAGTGGATTATAAGAAGGTTAGTCCGGATTTTTGGCAAGACAATGTCGCCATGATTTCCCAAGAGATTGAGTTGTTTAATATTTCTCTGCATGATAATATTTGTCTGGGCAAGAATATCCCCATCTCTGAAATTTGGTCAATCTTGGAAAAGTTTGATTTATCTCATTGGGCCAAAACTTTGCCCGATGGCTTGGATACGATTGTTGGTGAAAAGGGGATTAAGTTGTCAGCCGGGCAAAAGCAGCGTATCAACCTCATCCGAGGAGTTTTGCTTGGCAGGGAGATATTACTATTGGATGAGCCGGGTTCGCATTTGGATGCGGCCACCGAAGCTAAAGTGATCAATTTTTTTGATCAACATCTGACAGATAAAACAGCTGTGATCGTTTCTCATAATCCAGCTTGGAAATCTATTTGTGATCGGTGTTATACTATTAAAGATAATACTTTAGTTGACTCGCAGGTGTAGTTTAGTTGGTAGAACATTTCCTTCCCAAGGAAAAGGCCGCGGGTTCGAGTCCCGTCACCTGCTCCAGCCCTCACCAATTATTTTTAATAATATGCCAGAAATTAATTTAGAAAAAATTTCATTACTAATTTCTCAAAAACTGAAAGAAAAAATTGAAATTGTTGATATAGAGAAAATTGGCAGCGGTTATCATTCAGATGGTTTCAAGCTAACCAGCAAAGAAAATAGAAACTTCTTTTTGAAAAGAGTGAAATCGCATGATTATGGATTTGAAATACCGGAACGCAAGTTGAATTCTTTATTAGTCAGTAATGGCATGTATCGCCGTTCTGGCATGTCGCCACGGGCTATTGGTGTGGTTATTAATAACCAAAATGAGGCGGTAATCATGCCCGAGCTTGATGAAAATAGTGAAATTTATCATATCCAGGAATATAAAACCAATGGTGCCAGCTATTGGTCACAACTTGAAAGCAGAAAAGCGAAAAACAGATTGGATCAGCAAGACTTGGAGGACTTGGAAAAAATTACTGACTATATTTGTCGTTTGCACAAGGTTAAATATCCTTCACAGGACATAGAACAATTAAAAATTGTATATAACGATGGTCTGAGAAGCGTTATTACTAATCCAGAACTGACCATAATGCTCTTACATGATTTTGATGATAGACATCCAATTTTGCCAGCCCGTGAGCATGGTAAATATGTTGGTTTGATGCTTAATCTAATGCATCTTTGGAAAGACAGATATGATCGTTTATCTGCTTTGCATGGTGATTTTTGGGGGGCAAATTTGTTTTTTGATCAAGATGGATCAATTTGGGTGATTGATTATTCGCGTATTCCTTGGGGCGACCCCGGTTTGGACGTTGGTTGGTGGTTGGCCCAGTATTTATGGCTCTATCATGAAACCAATAATGAATATTTCAAAGAATCGGGAGAAAAATTTTTGGAGATTTATATAAGAAAAACCGGAGATAAAGAAATTCGTCAAGCGGTTAGCCTAGTTATGGGTTTGTGTGGCATTATTTATATTGCTCCCAAATTTTACCCTCAACTCAACCTCAAGCCAGCCAAAACGTATTATAAAAATATTTTGGCGATTTTAAAAAATAATCAGTTTATATGGAAAAAATAAATCATCCAAAAATTGATATAGTGCGTCATGGGCAAGCCAAATATGGTCAAGAAAAAGTTTCCCTCGCTGAAGCTCAGGATCTGACTCCAGAAGGGGAGGAGCAGGTCAGGGCTAGTGCAGAAGCTCTAACGGAGCTTATTGGTCCTGATGAAGAGGTGGTGATTTGGTCATCGCCCATAGGACGAACTTTGCAGACAGCTAAAATTATTGCCGAAACATTGGAGCAGAAAGGTATTCATTTGCGCGACAAGGCCAAATCAGACAGACCCGGTATTCAGACACATGAACAGCTGATAGAAGTAAAAGATTTTTCTTGGCAACTTTTTAAACCATTGATTGAAGGCGGTGATCTTACTTTTGCTGGACATAAATTTTTTATTGACAAAAAACTTAGCAACCCAAACAATTTAGCTTACCCTGAATATTTTACTGAAGATTGTATTAGCAAGATTAGCCCAGAAGCCAAGACCCAATGGCCGGTTGAATACGTGCAAATAATTGACGGTATGGAAAAATTTATCGAAGTTACGAGGCGTATGATGGGTACATTAGATAGGCTAAAAAAGCTGCAAGATAAGCCTTACCGTATTATTATAGTGACTCACGATGCTTTGATGGGTTTTATTGCTAATATTTTTTCCGCCGGAGAAAAAAGTGGTGTTGATAGTGGTGAGTTTATCAATCTGGAGATAAAAGATGATAAATTGGTGGCCACCAGGGTTGGCACTATCACCGAAGGAGATTATAATACAGACATTATTGAAGAATTTAATCAGCGCCACGGCCAAAAAAATTAATTTTTATTTTTTCCAAAAATTTGCTATAATGTATATATGCCAATTTGGATTTTGTATGCATTGTTATCAGCCGTCTTTGCGGCCCTAGTGGCGATTTTTGGCAAGATCGGCATAAAAGATTTAGACACTACTCTGGCTACGACCGTGCGGTCATTTATTATGGCTGCTTTTTTATTCTTAGTTTCTTTATCTTTGGGCAAATTGCCACTACTGCGCACTATTCAGCACAAAGCATTGCTATTTATTATTCTGGCTGGTATAGCCGGCGCCCTATCATGGTTGTTCTATTTTTATGCACTGAAGTACGGTAAAGCTTCTGGTGTAGCGGCCGTTGATCGCTTGAGCGTGGTGTTTGTCTTGATCTTGTCAATTTTGTTTTTGAGTGAAAAATTGACTTGGCAAACAGGAGTAGGAGCATTACTAGTCACTGCTGGGGCAATTTTGTTTGCTGTCAAATAAATTAATTTTATATATTTAAGTAATTTAATTATTAAAGAGAAACAACTATGAAAAATTTAAATGGGTTGGATTGGCTACTATTAATCCTTTTGATTATCGGCGGTTTGAATTGGGGTTTGGTTGGCCTATTTGACTTTAATTTGGTTGAAGCTCTTTTTGGCAGCGTCATGATTATTGCCAAAATCATCTATATTGTGGTGGGCGTTTCAGCTGTCTATATTTTGGCGATTTCCGGTAAATTAGCCAAGAAATAGGGCTTCGGGGTAGTTTTTCTTGTCCAGTAGTCTTTAGAATTGACTTTTTAAACAGCTAGCTATAAACTTGTCTGTTAGCTGATTTTTTTGTTAGAATTAACCCCGTGAAACCTCGCGGGGCAAGACTGCCGTTAAATCTTAGGTGTTTCACGGTGGTAAGTTAGTTTATCGGGGTGTAGCGCAGTTGGCTAGCGCGCAGCGTTCGGGACGCTGAGGTCGTGGGTTCGAGCCCCACCACTCCGACCACTCGATTCGCCTCTCGACTTCGCTCGAGGCTCACTCGTGGTCTACGGCGCCCATAGCGCCTTCGACCAGTAATGTTTAATATGCGAATCGAGTGTCCTGAGCGACTCTGAGTGTAGCGAAGAGGAGTCGAAGGGCGATCAAAGTTAAATAATAATGAACGAAGAAAAGCAACATGACAAAATATTATTTTTATTTAGCCCGTTGTAATGACAATACTTTATACTCCGGCTATACTAATAATATAAAGAGGCGTGAGCATCGGCATAATCTTGGTGAAGGCGCAAAATATACCAGACGCAGATTGCCCATTAAAATAATTTATTGGGAAAAATATGATACGAGAATTGAAGCAATGCGCAGAGAGACTCAAGTCAAACGATGGAGCAAAATAAAAAAAGAAAATTTAATTAAATATAAAAAACCATTAAAATAAATTTTCCATGACAAACAAGAAAATACTTATTGCTGCTGCTTGGCCATATGCCAATGGATCATTGCATCTGGGGCATGTAGCCGGACTTTTGGGGTCAGATATACTGGCTCGGTATTTTCGTTTGTCCGGGAATCAAGTTTTGTTTGTCTCGGGCAGTGATTGTCACGGCACGCCAATTTCTGTAGAGGCTGATCGTCAAGGCATTGCTCCGGAAAAAATTGCCGCTAAGTATCATCAAGAATTTGTCGAAAACCTGATTGGGGGCTTGGGTTTTTCTTATGATTTATATTCAAAAACCACTTCGCCATTCCACCAAAAGATTGTGCAGGATATTTTTTTGCAGCTTTATAAAAGAGGTGACATATATACCAAGACCGAGGATTTACCATATTGTATAAATTGCAAAAGATTTTTACCGGATAGATATATAGAGGGTGAGTGTCCGGTTTGCCATTTTAATCCAGCTCGCGGTGATCAGTGTGATAATTGCGGCACCTTGCTTGACCCCAAAGATCTGATAGGTCCCAAGTGTAAGATTTGCGGAGGCACGCCCGAGTGGCGCCCATCGGAACATTTTTATTTGAAATTATCTCGCTATCAAGACAAGCTGACATCCTGGGCAAAAAAATCTACTGGTTGGCGGGCCAATGCTATTAATTTTACTATTAATTTTTTGGAGCAGGGTTTGCACGACCGGGCTATTACCCGCGACACTGACTGGGGTATCCCGGTGCCCTTAGATGGTTATGAGGGTAAAAGAATTTATGTTTGGTTTGAGGCTATTTGTGGCTATCTGACAACTAGCCAGGAGTGGGCAGCCAATAATAAAAAATCCTGGCAAGATTGGTGGCAAAAAAAAGATGCCCTGCATTATTATGTGCATGGCAAAGATAACATTCCTTTTCACGCTATTATTTGGCCAGCGATTTTACTCGGTTGTGGTGATTTGCACTTGCCGGATAGGATCATTTCTTCAGAATACTTGACCATAGAAAGTAAACAATTTTCCAAAAGCCGCCACTGGGCAGTTTGGTTGCCGGATTTTTTATCCAGCTTTGACGGCGAAACTATCCGCTATTATCTGGTAGCCAACGGTCCAGAGACTTCGGATGCGGATTTTTCCTGGTCAGAATATCAAGCACGCACCAATAAAGAATTGATTGGGAATTTTGGTAATTTGATTTATCGCGTTTTGTCTTTTATAAAAAATAATTTTCCGGAAGGGGTAGATTTCCCTCAAAAATTATCAGCCGAGCAGGCAGAATTTTTGCAGTTGGCTGAAGCTACCTTTCCGTCCACGGCTAAGGCGCTAGAAGCCGCTAAATTCAGAGAAGCTTTGCGCGAGGTTTTTAAATTAATAGAGGCCGGCAATCGTTTTTTGGATGCGGCTGCTCCGTGGACAAAGATAAAAAGTGATCAAGCTCAGGCAGCTGCTGATTTGGCAGTTGTCGGGCAAGCGATCAAAGCTTTGGCTATTTTAATCAATCCATTTTTGCCGCGCAGCAGTGAAAAAATTGCCGCCCAAATTGGTCTGTCTAATAAAGATCTTCAGTGGCAATATCCCAAAACCGGCAAATTGATGCTTGTCGATCCTAAGCCTTTGTATAAGCACATAGAGGACAGTGAAGTAGAGGCGCAGAGAAATAAATTAGGTAAAGCATAAATATCTTGGGCCAATAGCTCAGCTGGCTAGAGCGCTGCATTCGCATTGCAGAGGTGGTGGGTTCGAATCCCACTTGGTCCACCAATAAAATTTATGTTAGATGAATACGATGTAATTATTGTTGGAGGGGGACCGGCGGGATTAAGTTGTGCCATTGAATTGCAAAAAGCAGACCTAAGCGTTCTTTTGTTGGAAAAGAATGGAGCGATTGGTCCCAAAGTCTGCGCTGGCGGCATAACCACCAAAATTAAAGATGTTGATATACCCTTGGATACTGCCGAGGTTTTATTTTCTTCCATTAATGTATCTTTTCTGGATAAAAAAGTATCAATTTCTCAAGAAAACATTCCTTTTGTTGGCACGATTGATCGGGAGAAATTAGGAGAATTTTTGTTGAAAAGAATATCTGATAAAGTTACTGTCAAAACAAACTGTAATGTGTCTCAAGTGGGGGATGATTTTATTGTAGCCGATGGCCAAAGAATAAGATATAAGTATCTAGTTGGAGCCGATGGCAGTCATTCTATAGTGAGAAAATTTTTAGGTTTAAAAAATAATAAATTTATTACCGCTATTCAATATTTAGTATCAAGTAACCATAAAAATTTAGAATTTTTTATCGACATTGATTTATTCGGGTCCGGCTATGCTTGGATTTTTCCTCACCAGAGCTATACTTCGATTGGCTGCGGCCAAGGAATACGAAATAATCAACCTTCAGATTTATCAAAGAATTTTGTTTCATGGCTAGAGAAAAAAAAGATATCAGTCGCAGGTCTTAAATTGCAAGGCTGGACAATAAACATTGATTATCGGGGGTTTGAGTTTGGCAATAAATTTTTAGTTGGTGATGCTGGCGGCTTTGCATCTGGTTTGACCGGCGAGGGCATTTATTTTGCCTTAGTTTCCGGCAGGGAGGTAGCCAGAAAAATACTTGATCCAAAATATAAATGTAGAAAAATAATAGAAATATTGAGAATAAAGCGCCATCACGAAAGAGCCATTTCATTTATTTCTTTTTTAATTAAATTTAATAAAATATTAGCCAGCAGCTTTATTAAATTTTCTCTTAACTTAGCCAGACACAGGTGGTTTGCAAAGAAGCTAATTAATAATTACGGGTAATTTTATGTTAAGCAAGCAATACTTATCTTCAGATATTTTGGATAATATTTTACAGCCCTTTACGTTGGCAGAAATAACCAAAATTGAACCAGTGGCAACCAGCGGTAATATTGCCTATAAAATAGAGACCAAAAATGGCGCTTATTTTTTTCGTCTTTGTCCAACTGGCCCACGCTGGCGAAGTAGTGAGGAGATCGCTGCTGAAATAGAATTATTAGATTATTTATATCAGCACAAATTACCGGTATTGCCAGCTCTGTCTGATAAAAATGGTCAGCGGATTATTTCTTGGCAAGGGCAATATGGCTATTTGCGGAAGTTTGTGGATGCGCAAGAAAAATTAGATACCGGTATAGGAGAAATAGAAAAATTTGGGTCAATGATTGGCAGCTTACATGAGCTATTACAAAATTTTAAAACAATAAACAAACGAGAACATATTTTTAATCCCGCACACACCAAAGAATATTTTTTTACCAATAAAAATAAGATTCTGCAGAGCGACTTTCCAGACTCAAAAAAATTTGTGGATAAATTTGAACAAGAAATTTGTTCACTAGAATTTCCCGATGATTTGCCAGCTGGTTTGATCCATGAAGACTTAGGCAGGCGTCATGTGCTTTGGTGCAATGACGAAATTACGGCAGTGATTGATTTTGACCGTTGTTATTTTGGCAAATTTATTTGGGATTTAGGTCAGGCAGCCAGAGGCTGGTGCTTTAGTCGCGATTGGCACTCATGGCAAGCAGAAAATTTTATCGCTTTACTCAAAGGTTATCAGACAAAAAGAGTTTTAACTGATTTGGAAAAAGAATATTTACCCATGGCAATTAGATTTGCTATTTTAGAAAGAGCCCTATCTTTTTGTTTACGTTTTATAGATGTGACTCAAGACGAGGAGGATGCTAGATTTGCCAAACAAAGTTTATTTTCTCAACTAGAAATAATTAAACAAATAAAAACAGCCGCCTAGTCCTCCCGAACTAGACGGTTGTTTAGCCGGACGGCCAGATGAACTTTGGGCCGTTTTTGCTCCACCGCGATTTCACGATGCAGACACTGACGCCTGACGCACGCAGGGCAATCATGTCCTCACATAGCCATTTTCGGCGCAAACGCATGTTGCGCCATAGTTGCTTGGCAATGCTCCGGAGGTTCCTCTTGTCGCGAGGCTTGCCCGAGCCCCGCCAACCCAGCTCTGCTTCCCAGCTGTGGTGTCCAGACCGATACCAGTGTGGTATACGGTTGAGCCAGAACATGAGCTGAGAGAAGAAGGAGGGGTAGAGGTAGATGATGAAGTCATAGGACTTTAGGGGTAGGACGGCATCTTTCAGCGTGGCGTGTACATCTTCAATGATATACGAGGTGTCGGTCCGGAATTCGGCGGGTAGCTCGGTGAGGATGTCGGCGTCGCGTTGGTCGCGCAGTTCGGGGAAGTGATCGGCGTCAAAATGTAACACCAGACAGCCCCTGCTCTTCAGACCCTGTACGATACTTCGGCGCAATGTGCTTTTGCCCGTGATCCCAATGCCAGTGATTAGCATTTTCATGATCTCACCTCCTTTATGGGTGATTTCGCGGTGGATTGTGGAATGTTCGGAAAATAATAATATAGCAAAAATAGACACTTTTGTCAATAGTAGATAATTTCCAATAAAATGTCCTTGATATTATGGGCTGTTTATATTAAAGTATATAAGCATAAGATTAATTTAAATATTTAATTAAGCATGTCGGAGCGATATAATTTTACAGATCGAGAAGAGCACTGGCGCAAGTTTTGGGAAAGCGAGGAGATTTTTAAATTTAATCCTCATACCAAAAAACCAATTTATTCGGTTGATACACCGCCACCCTATGTTTCGGCTGACCACTTGCACCCCGGGCACATCATGAGCTATTCGCAGGCCGAATTTGTGGTACGTTACAAAAGAATGGCTGGTTGTGAGGTTTATTATCCCATGGGATTTGATGATAATGGCCTGCCTACCGAAAGGTATGTGGAAAAAAAATATAATCTTGATAAAAATAAAATTTCCCGAGCGGATTTTATTGCCAAATGTCTGGCGGAAACTAAGATTGGTGTTCAGACTTACCGTAGCTTGTGGCGACTCCTGGGCATTTCAGTTGATTGGAGTAAGACCTATAGCACCATTGATGCTCATTGCCAGCGGATTTCCCAATGGTCATTTCTTGATTTGTATAAAAAGGGAAAATTAGAGCGTCGTGATGAGCCGACTAGTTGGTGTCCGGCTTGTCAGACGGCAGTGTCGCAAGCTGACCTTGAGGATAAAGAAGAAGACAGTAATTTAAATTATATTAATTTCTCAGGCTCCAGTGGCCAGGATTTATTGATTGCCACTACCAGGCCAGAGCTACTTCCGGCCTGTGTGGCTCTATTTGTCAATCCGCAAGACAAAAGATATCTTGGTTTAATTAGCCAAAAAGTCACGGTGCCAATTTTTGGCCAAACAGTCCCAATTTTGACCGATGAAAGCGTGGATATAAATTTTGGTACAGGCTTAATGATGGTTTGCACCTGGGGAGATACCGAAGATGTGCGTAAATATCGGCTCAACAATTTGCCGTCCAGAGCAGTGATTAATCCAAATGGGACTTTGGGCGAATTGGCCGGTGAGTTTTCTGGTCTGTCGATAAATAAAGCCCGAGCCGCTATTTTAGAAAAATTGCAAGCCAGTGGTAAGCTAGTCAAGCAAGAGAAAATAAAACATGTCCTTAATGTGCACGAGCGCTGCGGCACGCCGGTAGAGCTTATTCAGACTAAACAGTGGTTTATAAAAGTTCTGAATATAAAAGACCAACTGATCAAGCAAGCCGATAAGATGAAGTGGTATCCGCAATATATGAAACAGCGTTATTTAGATTGGACTAAATCTTTGCAATGGGACTGGTGCATTTCGCGGCAGCGATATTATGGTGTGCCATTTCCAGTCTGGTATTGTGCGGATTGCGGCGAAGAGATTTTGCCGGCCGTTGAAGATTTGCCGGTTGACCCGACTGTCCAGGCACCAAAAATAAAGGCTTGCCCAAAGTGTAAGTCCACAACATTTGTGCCCGAAAAAGACGTGATGGATACTTGGATGACTTCGTCAATGACACCCAATATTGGCGCAGAATTGTTTGAAGAAAAAGTTGCCAAAAAATTATATCCAGCCACTTTACGGCCGCAAGCTTATGATATTATCCGTACCTGGTTGTTTTATGCGGTAGTCAAGTCTTTTTATCATTTCCAGAGTATACCTTTCAGAGACATTATGATTTCCGGGCACGGCCAGGATTCAAAGGGCCAAAAGTTTTCCAAGCGCTTGGGTAATTTTGTTTCGCCGGATAAAGTGATAAGCCAATTTGGTGCTGATGCTATGCGCTACTGGACCACGGGAGCAAATTTGGGAGAAAATTTGCGCTACAATGAAGATGAGATTAAGCGCGGTAGTCGGGCAGTGACCAAAATTTTTAATGTAGCCAAATTTTGTTTAGGGCACTTTGTCTTTAAAGATTATTCCAAAATGCCCAGTAAACTGGAGCCGGAAGATGTTTGGATTTTATCTAACTTAAATCATACTATCCTAGCCGTAACCAAACATTTTGAGGAGTATCAATATGCCAAAGCGGTCAGCCAAATAGACGATTTTTTCTGGAATCAGCTGTGTGATAATTATATTGAATTTGTCAAACCGCGGCTTTATGCTGATACTTCGGACGAGACCGCCAAGGCTGTTTTGTATCGGGTGCTTTTAAGCGTGATAAGGCTCTATGCTCCGATTCTACCTTTTATTACCGAGGAAGTCTATCAACAATATTTTGTAAAATTTGAAAAAGTAAAAAGTATACATTTGAGTAGCTGGCCAAAAAATTTGACTGATATAAAATTTGACAAAGATACATTAGCTTCATTTGGCCTAGCCGTAGAAGCAGTTGCGGAAATCAGGAAATATAAATCCGAGCAAAAAATTTCTTTAGGGAAAGAGATAGAGGATTATAAATTGCAAACCAAAGTTGATAAAAAATATCTAAAGTTTATCGGGCAAGTTATCAAAGTAAAAAATCTGCAATAATCTTGAATACCTTTATTTTGGCGGTAATTTACCTACTTGCCTTTTTATTATAATAGTATTATATTTCCAGCGGACTTATTTGCCGAAGTGGCGAAACTTGGTAGACGCGCATGGTTCAGGGCCATGTGATCGCAAGGTCGTGAGGGTTCAAATCCCTCCTTCGGCACCAAATATTATATGAGCACTAGTAAACTAGTGTTTTTTGTTGCTTGACTTATCGGATTAATTGGCCTATATTATTAGGCGGTTTAGATGTTCCTTGGTTTTCTGCCGAAGGGAGTGAGCTATGAAGAAGCTTAGCAAAGTTATGCTGGTTGCTCGTGGTGCCGAGGCTTTGAAGAGCTTACAGGGCATGTGGGGTCGCGCTCAGGTAGATCAGCTGGCTGAGCTAATCCCAGCTATGAGTTTCCGTTCGGTGCGGGCAACTCAGCGGCTGGTGCGGAAGAATCAGCCGTCAGTGGTGGTCATTGGTCATGGCTTTGCTGATCAGCCGTTCTTCGGCGACGAGCTTATTCAAGCCATCAGGGCTGCTTGCCCCAGCTGTCTCGTCATCTGCATCAACGGCGGTTTATTTTTGACTGCTGTTCACAGCCAGGTCGACTTTCGTATTAAGGGTAGTCCAGAAAATCTGCGGACAACCCTTTTGGCTATCCGTGCTCGGTAGATCAAGATCTAGGGTGGGTGCTGGCGTCAGCACCTTTTTATATAAAAAAATGCCGTCCAGGATGGACGGCACGCAGAAGGAGTTTTCAAGCCTCCAGGCGCCTGGCAGAGGCGGGGTTTTGCCATCTTCTCCGCGGCACGCGGAGAGGTACGATAGGCGCCAGGCGGGGCGGTTTGCTTCGGGTCGCCCGCGAAGTAGGCATGAAACGCGCATGTGAGGGGAAAGATGCAATGATGCGACTACGAGCAGCAGATGGCCTGTCGTTAGCAACTGCCGTAACCTTAGCAACTACTGCTTCGGGGATTTCCTCAATATCCATGTACATATCAGCCAAGTCGCCAAAAAGGCCGCGACGTAGGCCATAAAACATCAGCGCCTCATAGCCCATGCCAACAATAGCTTCTTGGTCGAGGTCGAGCTTGACCAGATCGTCTGGGCTCAAGACTGCCCAATTGCCCCTGTGTCGAGGCATAGGATTCGGGATAGACAGAAAGAGATATTCGCCGGGCGGCAAAGTGAAGCTAGCTTCTTGGTAGGGATCAGTGCTCAATACGTGGTATAGCACCCGAGGGAATTCTGTGACCACGCGTAGTGGCATGACCCTCTCCTTCGAGATGTTGAGGTACAGAAATCGGCTGCCACCGTTTTGCGTGAAGATAGTGGCAACCTCCATTTAAATTATAGAATATGCAAGTTGACTTTACAAGCTAAATAAAATATTCTAAAGTATGAGGTTGAATTGAGGTGGGATGGCCGAGTGGTTGAAGGCGCCGCACTCGAAATGCGGTATACTCAAAAAGGGTATCGGGGGTTCGAATCCCTCTCCCACCGCCAAGTTATATAAAGGTGAGAATCTTTACCCGCCGAAGCTTTAGCGCAGGTGGGCTTCCGCCTCCGCCAGATCTTAAATTAGTATTTTTAGATAGACATTATTTTATATGACTAAGACCAAGAAAATAAAATTTGTTTTTTGGAGAAAGATATCGGGCGATCCAGTGGATGATTATTTTTCTGATAAGCCCCAATATCATGCATTTTTTATGAAATGCAGTGAAATATTTGATTTTCGTATAGCCAATAATCCAGATTCATATGTTGGTGGCGGAATTTTTGGTAATGTTTACAAATATCAAAATTGGAAATTTGTACCGGCTGAAAAAATATTTAAAGCAGATGTGGTTTATCAGCGCAAAAGACTCACGGATGAATCGTTTGATTATGCGGTACCGATCATTGATACTCCTGAGTTCAAAAAGTGGTGCCCCGACAAATGGAATCAATATCAGCTGCTCTCTCGGTATATGCCAAAAACCTTCTTGGTGCAAAGCCAGGAAGAATTTATTAAAAAATTGAGGCATATTACAACCAAAAAAGCGGTTGTGAAGCCACGACGTGGTGAAAAGGGAGAAAACGTTATTGTGTTTGGGAAAAATAACCCACCCTTCCTAGATAAAGAAATTTTAAATGAGAAAGGGTACCTTTTGCAAGAATTTGCAGATACAAATATTAAAGTAGGAGGTATGATCAATAGTCTCCACGACATAAAACTTATTACTATTGGAGATAAATTTTTTGCTAATCTGCGCATACCAGAGCAAGGAAAAGAGTATTGCACATACAATTCTCCATATTTTGAAATTTCAAAAAATGTTTTGCCTGAAAACGTTGTAAATTTTTACTGGGAAATCAGAGAGACCATAAATAAAGCATATCCTAATAATTTTTACACTATTGACATGGGGATAACAAAAAAGGGGCCGGTTCTTTTTGAGCTTAATAGTCATACCGTTTTTCCTTATATGCATTTTAGCTGTGCTAATGAGTTTTTTGATGCGTTCATAAAAACCATTCAATTGCTCGTAAGAAATTAACATGGAAAAGACTCCTTTTTAAGGAGCCTTTTATATTATTCTATACAACAATCAATTGCTTTTTACTAACTCGTCCAATTTACCCACAAAGACTTTTGGTTTTTTATAATAAATTTGGTATAATATAAATGATGATAATAAAAGATAAGGGTTATTATCTTTCCGAGTTGCAAATAGATGTTTCAGTTTTGTCATTCATGACAGCTGTGACAGTTTTTTTAGCTGGTTTATTACTGACTAGATTTGATTCTTTTAGTGACTCCATAAAAGTGCCCATCTCTTTTTTGATTATTAGCACGCTTGGATTTTTGTTTTCCAGTCTTATTATTGCTAATTCATGCGAGAGCGTTGCTAAAAATAAGTTTAAAAAAGTTGAGAAGCATATTCTTTATGGTTATGCGATCTCTGAATATATTGGAATTTATCTTTTCGTATTATCGATTCCATTGACAGTAAACGTAATTACTAGTGACTTATATTTGCGTATCGTCACTCTTTGCGCAACAATCGGTGGTATGGCTCTCTATCAATTTATGGGCTTTTCCATTCTAGAGAGGCATTTTCCCAAAAGTTATCGTCTTTTTTCATTTTTATTCCTGCTTTTCGGTGTCATTTTGTATTTGTCGCAAGTTTATAGTTGGTACTTTATGATAGTTGCGATTGTTTTTATCCTATTTATTTCAACAGTCACATTTTTAGCACCAAGAAAAGATATCTTATAATATCTTGGTCACAAAGATCAGTCGAGGATATTTGAGAAATTATTTAGGGCTGATAATATACGCATTAAAGACGCAGAGGGCACGGGCTTGGGTTTATATTTAGTTAAATCAATTGTCGAGCATTCCAAAGGCAAGGTTTGGTTTGAGTCAAAAGAGAATAAAGGAACTACTTTTTATGTAAAATTACCTTTGGCCGGCATGATAAAAAGAATCGGCACTAAGACCATAGATTAAATTTTTTATAATGTCTAATCATAAAAATAAGCAAGTTAATAATAGAAAGATTAGCCGTTGGCTAAAAATTTTTGGCCCGGGCATTATCACTGGTGCGGCTGATGATGATCCATCGGGGATTGCCACTTATTCTCAAACCGGCGCTCAGTTTGGCCTAGGCATGCTTTGGGCGGCTCTTTATCAGCTGCCCTTGGTTATAGCCATCCAAGAGGCTTGTGCGCGCATTGGTGCCGTTACCGGCAAGGGCTTAGCTGGCGTGATAAAAGCCAATTACTCCAAAAAGTTATTGGTGGCAGTTGTTTCACTAGTGGTTTTGGCCAATATTATAAATATTGGGGCTGACATTGGCGCAGTAGCTAGCTCGGCGCAATTAATTTGGGACCTGCCTTTTATTTTTTATGCAATAGCTTTTGCTATTTTGGTGATAGTTTTGGAAGTTTTTGTCAGCTACAAAAAATATGTAAAATTTTTGAAATGGCTTACTCTGGCTTTATTGGTTTATATTTTGACAGCCTTGATCGTAGGAGGTGATTGGTGGCAATTCCTTAAAAGAACTTTAGTGCCGCATATAGAATTTAGTTTTGCTTATTTATTTATAATTACAGGCGTTTTTGGCGCCACCATTACGCCGTATATGTTTTTCTGGCAGGCTTCAGAGGAGGTGGAAGAAGAAATCGCTCATCATAATTTACCGCAAAAAGGTGGCCAGCCTAGGGGTTTGCCCAAATTTTTGCGCAATATGAGGATTGATACAGTGGTAGGCATGACTTTTTCTGAATTGGGCCAGTGGTTTATTATTGTGACTACGGCCAGTGTGCTTTTTAATAATGGCATTAACGATATAGCCTCCGCGGCTGATGCTGCCAGAGCTCTTGAACCATTGGTTCAGGCCTTTCCAAATTCTGGGCAGATAGCCAAAGACCTTTTTGCAGTCGGTATTATTGGTTTGGGGCTTTTAGGAATCCCAGTTTTGGCTGGTTCGGCAGCTTATGCTCTGTCAGAAGCTTTTGGCTGGCCAGAGGGCCTGTATCGCAAGCTTAGGCAGGCCAAGGGATTTTATAGCGTAATTATTATTTCTACTTTGGTTGGTTTATTGATCAATTTTATAGGCATCAATCCATTTAAGGCCTTGATTTTTACAGCCGTGTTCAATGGTATAGCAGCTGTGCCATTGCTGTTTGTGATTGCTAAAATAAATGCTAATAGTAAAATTTTGGGGGAATACAAGGGCGGTAAATTGTCCAGCGGTTTGATTTGGCTGACATTTATGGTCATGGCTCTGGCCGCTTTATCCCTATTTTATACTTTATTAATTTAGTAATTATCGACTAATTTGTGCTATAATATATTAGCAATTTTATGAGCAAACAAAACTTTGTTAAATTGATCATCAGTATAGCATTATGTTTATTGGCTGGTGTTTTGGGGTCTATTTTTACTACGCCGCAGATAAACACCTGGTATGCTACCCTGATAAAACCAATTTGGAGCCCGGCCAATAATTGGTTTGGCCCAGTTTGGACATTATTATTTATTTTGATGGGCGTGGCGGCCTATTATATTTGGGAAGAAATTCCCAATCGAGCCAAGGCAGCCAAGTCAGCTCTGCTGATTTTTTATATTCACTTGCTGGCCAACACGCTTTGGTCGTTTCTATTTTTTGGCCTCAATAATCCAGGCTTGGGATTCATCTGGATTATTATTTTATGGTTGTTGATTTTGATAACGATGATCAAGTTTTGGCAAGTCAAAAAATTGGCAGCCTTGATATTATTACCGTATTTATTTTGGGTGAGTTTTGCCGCCTATTTAAATTTTGTTATTTGGAGATTAAATTAAAATTTTAGATGGCTATGTTCGGTCAGGGATTATTTTTGGACTTAGTGGCAAATTATTCTAGTTATGGATTGTTTATTTTAGGGGCTTTAGTTATTAGCTTAATTTTATATTTTATTGTCGGGTCATTGTTGGAGTTGATTTATGATAGCCTGGTGAAACACAATGTAGATAATTCCAACATTTATGCGATTTTTTTAAACTCTTTTGTCGGTCTAGGTTTTTTGTATATTATCAGGACCTGGGGGGACTGGATCATGCAGCGTCAAGAAGTCAAGCCCACTGTCATATTATTTCTATCTTTGGCCTGGTGTTTGTCGATAGTTACCATCAATGAAAAATTTACTTCTACTGAAAAATTTCAACTAATAGTAATGTTTGCTTGTTTGTTTGGTTTCTTGGTTTGGTGGCTGTGGGGTTGGCTACCAGCTTTGTATATGTGGGCTCTGGTTACTTTCTTCTTTTATATACGTGAAAAACATAAATAATATTCAAAAAATCCGCTTATTTAGTTACGTTTGAAGCGGATTTTTTGTTTTATTTAATGTAATTGATGGGATTTTTCCGTACTCCGCCAACTCTGACCTCAAGGTGGAGATGAGGGCCAGTAGAACGACCAGTTGATCCCACTAGGGCTATCATCTGACCGCGAGAAACACTGTCTCCGGCCGAAACTAATACTTTGCTAGCGTGGCCATAGAGCGTTTGAATGCCATTGCCGTGGTTGATGATTACATAGTTGCCATAACCGCCACTGTTCCAGCCGGCAGTTTGCACCTTGCCATCTTCGGCTGCATAGATTGGGTTGCCGACCGAATCGCCAATATCCAAGCCAGTGTGTCGCCAACTAAAATATTGGGTAATACGATGGCTTAAAACCGGCCATAATAATTTAGTGCCAGTATTAATATTGGCAGCATATGGTGTGGCTTCACCATTATAGTAATCATCATCAGTGTTGGGCGTCACCACAGCAACCTTTTTGGGCGGCTTATATGAAGATACTACCTGGGTTGGTTTTACTCCGTCTGGTAAAAATAATAAGTCACCAACTTGTATACTGGTAGCAGAAGCTAATTCATTAGCGGCTATGATTTTATCGACATTACTTTGATATTTATTGGCGATAGAAGCCAAGGTATCACCTCTTTGGACTTCATAGTCTATGCCAGAACCGGGCGGGATGGTCAGTTTTTGTCCCGGCCTTATAGTGCTGTTCCAGGTCAAGTTGTTTGCCCAAAGCACAGTATTTACCGTGACGCCAAATTTTTCCGCGATCGATCCCAAAACATCGCCATTTTGTACAACATAGACCACATCACTGGTTCGGGTTGTTTTTGTTGGTTCATTATCTTGGGGGCCAAGGATCACCAAGCTGCTGTCGTCAGGGGAAATGGCCACATTGTCGGCGCTATCATAATCTATGTCTTGATGATTGAAGACCAGCTCTTGTAAATTTCCTGCTTGTTCCAGATAGCTAGTGACTCGAGGAGCGGTGTTGGCTGGTCCAGTATCCTCGATAATTTCGCTCCATTGTGATTCATTGGATTTGACCAGACTAGATAATAGCGTGTAGTTGGCGTATTCATCAGCGTTGCCATTTTGGGCAAAAATGTTATTGGTGCTAGCGACAAAAATAATAATTGCAATCGTGATACCCGGCAGATATTTTTTTATAAAAAGTAAATAATTTAATTTTCTGAAATCCAGTATTTTTAGCTTTATTTTAATTAGAACTATATTTTTGTAAATTAAAACAACAATCGGCAGAATGGTGAATTTACCGATAGTTAAGAGTATTTTGACTAGCGGTCTAAAAAATTTGGGCAAAGCACGATTTTTCGCCCAAATAAAGAAATCGGCAATTTTTAGAGCCAATTTATTGATTATTTTTTTGAGAAATATACTAATATAACCTAAATTAATAGTAAACTATCTGAGTAAAGCATTAGTTATCATAACAAAATAGATGCCTCTGGTCAAGGTATTTAAGTGTTGAAAACAGATTGATTTTTAAGTTCCAAGATGTTAAAATTAGTTTATATTTTTGAAAATTTTATGGTGAAAATAGGCAAATACAATCACGAGAAAATTGAGGCGGTTTGGCAAAAGAGATGGCAAGATAGCCGAGCTTTTGTCGTTCCAGATTCTGGCAAGGATAAATTTTATGGCTTAGTGGAGTTTCCTTATCCCTCCGGCGAGGGTTTGCATACTGGGCATTTGCGTTCTTATACAGCCCTGGATGTGATTTGCCGCTATCAACGTTTGCAAGGTAAGAATGTTTTGTACCCCATGGGCATGGACGCTTTTGGTTTGCCAGCCGAAAACTATGCAGTCAAAAAAAATATTCCGCCCCAGGAGACCACTAAGAAGAATATAGCTAATTATATTCGCCAGCTGACTAGCACCGGCTGCAGTTTTGATTGGTCCAGATTTTTGGCGACCACTGATCCGGATTATTATCATTGGACACAATGGATTTTTATTCAGCTTTGGGAAAATGGGTTGGCTTATAAGGCTAAAAAAAATATAAATTGGTGCCCGGCTTGCCAGATTGGTCTGGCTAACGAAGAGGTGATTAACGGCCACTGTGAGCGTTGCGGTAGCCAGGTCACTAAAAAAGAAAAAGAGCAGTGGCTTTTGAAGATTACCAAATACGCTGATCGTCTGATAGAGGGTTTGGATGGGGTTGATTTTTTGGAGCAAATAAAATTACAGCAAAAAAATTGGATTGGCAGATCAGAGGGTGCAGAAATTGATTTTGTTATATCAGACAGCCAGGAAAAATTAAAAGTTTTTACTACCAGGCCAGATACTTTGTTTGGTGTGACTTTTATGGTGGTAGCGCCGGAGCACCCTGTTATTTATAAGCTGGAAGATAAAATAAAAAACTTGGGTGAAGTCAAAAAATATATTGTGGCCAGCCGCAAAAAAAGTGATTTGGAAAGAGCTGACTTGGCTCGTGAAAAAACCGGTATAGAGCTAAAGGGCTGGCGGGCCATAAATCCTATTAATCAGGAAAAAATTCCTATTTTTGTGGCTGATTATGTGACTATGGGTTATGGCACGGGGGCCATCATGGCTGTGCCGGCTCATGACCAGCGAGATTGGGAATTTGCCAAGAAGTATAAATTACCTATCAGGGAAGTGATCGTGCCATTGCGCATAGATAAGAAAAACCCGCCAGTCAAGGGTAAGCGGAGTGTAATTCGCCGCACAGTGCATGCCTTGGTATTTAATCCTAAAAACGGCCAAGTTTTGTGCCTGAAATGGAAGCAGCATCCTTGGACGGGTTTCATAGTTGGCGGCGTAGATGATGAAGAAGATATAGTCGCAGCGGCTCGCCGTGAAGTTTATGAAGAGACTGGCTACAAAGATTTGAAATTTGTCAAAAGCCTGGATGGCCAGGTAAGGGGGGAATATTTTGCCGCCCATAAGGATGAGAATAGAATAGCCTATACTACGGCTGTAGTTTTTGAGCTAAGCAAAGATAAGCCAGACGATATTTCTCCGGTTGAGCAAGCCAAGCATGAGCCTATTTGGCTTGACCTAAAAAATATTACTCCAGAAAATTTTACTTGCGCTGAACTTGATTTATGGATGGAGCGCCTGCAACAAACCAAAAACAGTGTTTATAGCGGTGATGGCGTTTTGATTAATTCTGGAAAATATGATGGCTTGGATACCAAAGCAGGAGCAGATGCAATCAGCCGAGACATCAAGGCCAAGCAGACTGTCAATTATCGCCTGCATGATTGGATTTTTTCGCGGCAAAGATATTGGGGTGAACCCATACCCATGGTTTTTTGTGAAAAATGCGATTGGCAGCCGATAGCCGAGAAAGATTTGCCGGTGGTTTTGCCGGATATAAAAGATTTTAAGCCCGGTCCCGATGGCCAGTCGCCTTTATCAAAAGTAGGGGCCTGGGTAAATACTACCTGTCCCAAGTGCGGTGGTCCAGCCAAGCGCGAGACTGACACCATGCCCAACTGGGCAGGCTCAAATTGGTATTTTATCCGCTATACTGATCCTAAAAATAAAAAACAATTATCTGACCCTAAAAAAATAAAATATTGGCTGCCGGTTGATTGGTATAATGGCGGCATGGAACACAATACTTTGCATTTATTGTATTCCCGTTTTATTTTCAAATTTTTATATGATATCGGCGTCATCCCCAAAGAGGTCGGCGATGAACCATATAGAAAACGCACTGCCCAAGGAATGATTTTGGGCGAGGGCAATGTCAAAATGTCCAAATCCCGCGGTAATGTGGTCAACCCCGATGATTATGTGAAAAAATACGGGGCTGATACCCTGCGGCTCTATATAATGTTTATGGGCCCGTTTGATCAGGCTATTGCCTGGGATGATAAAGGAGTTTTGGGCGTGCATCGTTTTGTCAATAAAATTTGGAATTTACAAGCCAAAGTGGTTAAAAATCATGAGTCTGCCCCTGAAGTTTTACAGTTATTTAACCAAAGTATAAAAAAAATCGGTGACGATATTTTGAGCATGCACTTCAATACAGCTGTTTCCCAGTTGATGATATTGGCCAACTTTTTGGATAAACAGTCGGCTATTGATCAAGGGCTTTGGGCCAAGTTGTTAGTGTTGATGTCGCCCTTTGCTCCTCATCTGGCCGAAGAATTGTGGTCGTTTTTGGGCAATAAAGAAGGTCTGAGTTTTGCCCATTGGCCAGAGTACGATAAAAATTTAGTGAAGAAACAAATGGTCACAGTAGCTATTCAGATAAATGGTAAGCTGCGCGATACCATTGAACTACCTTTAGATACAGCTGATAGCCAGGCATTGCAGCAGCAGATTTTACAGCGTGAGAAAGTCCTCAAAGCTATACTAAATAGACCAGTCAAAAAATTTATCTACGTAAAGAATAAAATTATAAGCATTGTGGTTTAGATAAATGAAGGAAATCATTCTGACCAATAAAAACAGAATAGAAGTTTTGCAGGCCGCTTTGGGCGTTCTGCAAAATGACGGCGTGATTATTTATCCCACGGAAACATCTTATGGTCTGGGAGCGGATTTTTTCAGCCCCACGGCAGTTAAAAAAGTATATCAAGTCAAAGGACGGGATAAAGACAAGCCTTTGTCGGTGATTGTGTCAGATTTTGTTTATGCCAGCTCTCTGGTGGATTTTAATCATATAGCCAGAAGTCTGGCCACACAGTATTGGCCTGGTCCCTTGACCTTGGTTTTACCCTTCAAACACCATCATTGGCAGGATTATTTTGATAAATTTTTGGCTTTGCGGGTTTCTAGCTTAGCTCTAGCCCAGACCATAGCGGCATTGCTTGCTTGTCCATTGGTAGCTACCTCTGCCAATATTTCTGGCAACTCTCCTAGCTATCGAGTTGACGATATCAGGCAGCAATTTGCTAAAGCAAAATATCAGCCAGATTTATTTATCAACGCGGGTGATCTAGAAGTTAATCAGCCTTCCACCATGATAAAATGCGAGAGGGATAGCGCCACTATTTTGCGGCAAGGCGCGCTGCAGGTCAATCTTAATTTATTTAAATAAAAACAAATGTTACATCTGGGTTTTTTTCAGACTCTTTTCCCGGAGCGCATGCAGCGCCAAGTGAAAGAGCTTTTTATTTCATCTGTCTTGGTTAATTTTGCTTTAGCCCTAGTCATGCTTTGGGAGCCGGTTTATTTATATCAGATAAATTATCCCTTACAAAAAATAATTTTGTTTTATTTATTGACTTACCTTGGCTACATGCTCACCATGCCTCTGGGAGCCAAATTTGCCAAGCGTTATGGCTATGAACCTAGCATTGCCATAGGCGTCTGCCTGTTTGCTTTTTATTATTTAGGGTTATATCTGATAAAGGATTATCCTTTCCTGTTTTACGTTGTGCCGTTTATCTTTACCTGGCAAAAGACTTTTTATTGGCCGGCTTATCATGCCAATTTTGCCCGTTTTTCTGAAGCAAAAGAGGAGGGTAGAGAAGTCGGGGTTATGACAGTCATTACTTCGGTGGTATATATCATTGGGCCGGCTCTGGCTGGTTTTATCATTGCCCAGTTCGGCTATGCGGCCTTGTTTATTTTTGCTGCTGTGGTATTTTTCGCTTCCAATATACCCATGATGATTACCAAAGAATCTTTTACTCCCGAAGGTTTTTCTTTTACCATTGTTTATAAGCAGCTGGTTAGTAAAATTAACCGAAAGTCATTGTTAGCTTATTTGGGTTTTGGTGAAGAGTTTATCGTCTTGGCAATTTGGCCTATTTTTATTTCTTTGATTATCACTAATGTTTTTGATATGGGCGTGGTGGTGGCTCTGGCTACTTTGGTCACCACTGTTATTACTTTGTATGTCGGTAAATTATCTGATCGCGGTCAAGATCACCGCATCCTTTCTTTGAGCAGCGCTTTTTATAGCCTGTCTTGGTTTATCAGGATTTTTGTAAACAGCGCGACTGGAGTTTTTTTCTTAGATACCTTATCGCGCCTAGGGAAAAATACTATTTCTGTGCCATTGACAGCCATCACTTATGAGCGGGCCAAAAGCGTCAAGCCGGATCAGCACCGCCATATCATGAGCAATGTTTTATTTTTTGAGATGAGCTTGGTGGTGGGCAAGCTCTTGGCTATTATCTTGATTTATCTGGCGTTATTTTTTGTCGCTGATAATATTTTGGCTTTTAAAATCACGTTTATCTTAGCTGGAGCCATGTCATTGCTTTATATGTTGTTATAGTCTTATGACTTCGGCTGAGCTAAAATTCCTATTAAATCGATACAAATTGAGCCCTAATAAGCTGCGGGGGCAGAATTTTTTGGTTGATGATGCTATTCTTGATCAAATTATTTATACAGCTCAAAAAAGAGAAGCGGATCTCATTTTGGAGGTCGGTCCAGGCATGGGCGCCCTTACCCAGCGGCTGATACTTTTGGGCAAACCGGTAGTTGCTTTGGAAATAGAAAATAATTTTAAACCGCTCCTAGATAAATTGGCGGTAGCCACAGGTAATCTAGAAATTATTTGGCAGGACATAATGCGCTTGAGCCCTAGACAATGGCAGGATATTTTGGCCAGATATAAAGTTGGGACTTATCAAGTGGTGGCCAATATACCATACTATCTGACCGGTAAATTTATTCAAAAGTTTATGACTATGCACCCGGCTCCTAGCAGTCTGACCCTGTTGTTGCAAAAAGAAGTAGCGGAGCGCTTAGTCGGCCAGGATAAAAAAAACAGCTTATTATCTTTGGCGGTTGGATTTTATGGCCAAGCAGAAATAATTTGTCTGGTGGATAAAAAAAGTTTTTATCCCGCGCCGCAAGTTGATTCTGCTTTGGTATATATTTATAATGTCAAAGTATGGTCACATCAAGTGGATGAAAAAAAAGTTTGGCAATTGGTCAAACGCGGCTTTGCTCAAAAAAGAAAAAAACTTTTTAATAATTTATTGACTGACACGCGCCTTGATAGAGAAAAACTGATTGGTGCTTTTGCTGCGATTGGCTTAGATCAAAATGTGCGGGCAGAAGATTTATCTGTAGAAAATTGGCTAATATTAGCAAAAAAGTTGTAGTGTTTAATTTTAGGATAACTTTTTTTTGTTTTAGCGGGCTGTGGCCCGCTTTATGTTTTGGAAATTTATTGAATTTATGTTATAATAAAGCTAAATCAAAATGATTTTATGGCTAAAAAATTATACCAGATTGACACTGGCGAAGAAGTTGATATTAAAGATTTGATTAATCAGGATGAGTTGTCCATGCGTGGCGGTGGTCGGCGTAAATTAAGCAAGCAACAGCATCGCGTGCTGTGGCCTTTTTTAATTTTGAGTTTAGTTTTAGTGATATTTGTCGGTAGCTATTGGTATGGCAATATCAGGCAGTCGGTGCGCTATACTTTGCCGGATTTTATCAAAGAGCAATTGACATCCGACAAGACTGAAGAACAGCAAATCGCCGAATTAAAAAATAAAGACACTGATCACGATAGCCTGACGGATTATGCTGAGCTATATCAATACAATACCAGCATGTTTTTGGAAGATACCGATAGCGATGGGATATCTGATTACGATGAGGTGACCAAGGGCATGGATCCACTCTGCCCAGAGGGGCAAAGTTGTAGTTTATTAAAATTGATTACCCCCGAAAGCCACTTGGCTGATGTCTTGCGCGATGTCAGCGTTGATCAAAATCTGACTTTGCAGCAAGCCGCTTTAAATGAGTTCCGTAAATTTTTGATAGATAATGGCATGAGCAAAGAAGAGGTTGATTCTTTGAGCGATGATGATTTACTATCTATCATTCAGCTGGCCGATGAAGAGAATATATTGCCGGCCGAATCAATGAACGCCTCTACTACTCCCGAGCAAGTGCGAGAATTTTTGCTCAGTCAGCCAGACGCCGATCAAACCAGGATTAAGGAGCTAAGTAATGAAGAGCTGCTAACCATCAAAGACCAATTATTGAGTGGGCAATAATAAAATAAATCATTATAAAAAACGAAAATTAATCACCAGATATATTATTAAGTAAATTTTTAACGGGATGAGAGCTTATCAAAAAATATTATTAGGCGTCTTAGTGGCGGTGGTCGCTGCTACTATGATTTTTAGCATCCCAAAACCTCAGTCAGCTCAAGCTTTGGGTCCATCTTTGCCAAACTTTGTCGAGATAGCTACTTGGGTTTGGACACGTGCTAAATACGCATATCATAAAGTGGAAAGCGCTTTGACTAGCCAGCTCTTGGTACGCACTGTTGAAACTTATGTTAATAATCTGGCCTATAATATGGCGACCAGTATTGCCACTAATGGTGCAGGCGGTAAGCCATTATTTGAGACCAAAAGTGTAAAAAATGCCCTAAAACAGGCCCAAGAGGCAGCCGCCGGAGAGTTTATCGGCCAATTGAGCGCTAGCAGCTTTAGCCAATTGGGCTTTAACCTTTGCGAACCATCTTTGAACGTCAGATTATCTATTACCTTAGGCTTAATAGATTCTACTGCACCGCCAACGCCAAAGTGTAATTGGCAAGATGTAAAATCCAAATGGGAGAGATTCGGTAATTTGACTATTTCTGATATGGTCAAATTTCAACTGGATACTGCTCCTAGTAAATATACTAGTCTTACTCCACTGGAGGGCAGCAGCAGCCGCATAAATGTATGGCAGAATTATGATGATTTTTTCAAGAGTTTTTCCTTGGAACAAAGTGATTGGGGTGTTTTTGGTAAATTGAATGAGGCTTATGAAAAAGCTCAACAAGATGCTGTGGCTGCCAAAGACACCTATCTTAAAATCTGCAATGGCTATCTAAATAATGAGACTACTGTTAGTGAAGATGTCAAAACCACCTGTAAAGCAATAGTGGATTCACAAGGCGCGGCTTTGGCAACTTTGGCAGTGTCTGATATAGAAAAGATAAAATTACCATCTCAGGTCAGCTCGCCCAACCCGAATTTGAGTCAGGTCATGAAGAATGCCGGCAAGTATTTTATCAGTACTCTAGCTTCCAAGTCACAGCCTATTTTCTTGAAGCTGGTAAATAAATGGCTAAAAGAAGGCATGGCCTCTTTTGTGTCTTTATTTAAAAGTAATCAATCTTTGCGCGATGATCTTTTGGCTCAATTGCGGGGAGGGGCAGATCTCTATCAGCCGCGCGGTGTAGATTTTTATTCTGAATTTAAAAAGATAGAATTTGACACCGTGGAGTCCTATGGTTTACTGGATGATTTTGCCGTTTGTCCAGAAGATACGCAGTATCGTAAACCGGACAATTGTGTCATCTCGGCTGATTTTTTACAGGCTGTCAACAGCAAAGTCACCGTGCAGGAAGCGATCGATAGTGGCTATATCAATGGCGGCTTGCCTTTGGTAGGGCGCGACGATGCTTTGCGTGATAGTAATAGCCAGTGTTATCGGGATGGCTTGTGTTATAGTAATTTAGTCAAATTACGCAAAGCTAATATTATACCGGTAGGTTGGGAAATGGCCGCTCTCAAGAGCCCCAGTACCAAGCCAGCGACTTTGCAGCAGGCCATTGATTGTTTTGAAGATGACGCTAGTAAATGTAGCGTGCCGGCTACTGGCCATAATCCATATTATCATTTGATTGACCCTAATTGGATTTTGAAAGCGCCAGCTGCTATTTGCAGCGCCTATGTCTACGCCCCAGTTTTGGAAGCACCAGATTCAAGCAATCGGCAGCAATATTGTGCCGACACCAAAGTATGTTTGCGCGAAGATGATAAAGGTAATTGTCTAGATGGCCAATATGGCTATTGTACCAAGAGTGAAAACATTTGGCGTTTTCAGGGTGATATTTGCCAAGATGGAGATATCTATAGCGGTTGTTTGACTTTTTCTGGCGCCAGCCGGCCGATACAATCATATTTAGAACAATCCTTAAGTTATTGTACGGCCGATCAGGTAGGCTGCCAGCGCTATTCCCAAGAGAAGAATGATGATGGCGAGTGGGTATTCCAAAGTATCGGTGCTGATGACAATGATTTATTTTTAAATAAACAGGCTCAAACTTGTTCAGCAGCTGAAAATGGTTGTTCGGAATTTATTATAATGGCGGCAGACAGTGGAGCAAATTTATTTGCCAACGGTGATTTTGAGATGGATAGCGACAGCGACTTGTTGCCAGATGGATATGCAGTTTTTGACGTTGCTTCTGTGCCATTATTTGCGCCATATTTAGTATCTGGTCAAGGGGTGGATAATTCCAACGCCGCGTTATCTAGAATCGGAGCGGGTAATGCTTGCCGCCGCATAGATGTTTTCCCCAATACTTTATATAATTTTTCCGCCTCCTTTAAGCAATCAAGCATAGTTTCTCAAGCAGAAATATTATTACAATCTTGCACTAGCGCGAATAGTCAGCCTGGTAATATCAGCTCACCCGATGGGTCTTTTACAGTATTTAATGATGGGGGCAGTACTTTCCCACCAAATAAAGGTTATGTCAGGTTGGAATCCACTGAGTATAATAATACTGGTTATACCCGTGTTGCCGGTACTATCAATTCCGGTGATTCAGTTTCTTGTTGGGTATGCGCCGGCGGCGTAAATGAATATCAGTATGTGGATAATTTAAAAGTAGAAATAGTCAGTCAGCCGAAAGCAGAAGCGAATTATTCTGCTTATGGTGCCGGTGCCAAGATAGTTTTAAATGGCTCTCGCAGCATGTGCACTGCCCAAGAAGTTGGTTGTCAAGGATATACTCCTAGTAATGGTGATCCAATGATTCCGGCTGTCATCAATCAGACAGATCTATGTCCGTCACAATGCGTCGGCTATGCTAGTTTTGCTCAGCAGACAGATATTTTTGATGCCGTCGATCCTTTGAGCAGCAATGAAGTAGAATATTATAATTTTATTCCTAAAGATAAAAACACCAAGACTTGCCCAGCCCAAGCAGTTGGCTGCGAGGAGTTCACTAATCTTGATGAAGTAGCTAAGGGAGGAGAGGGCAAAGAATATTATACTTATCTCCGTCAATGCGTGGCGGAAGATCTGGGGCATACTTATTATACTTGGGAGGGTTCTGATGTAGCCGGCTATCAGATTAAGACTTGGCTGGCTTTGTCTAGCAATAGCGGTGGCCCCTGTACCAATGTCGCCCCAGCTGGTGATGTCTGTCTGGATGACTCTAGCCCGAGTACAGCAGCAGCGATTTGTACAGCTACTGAAGCGGCTACTGACCCAAATTGTCGGCAGTTCTTTGATTCGGACGGGACATCCTATTATCGTTATCAAAATAGAATAATTTTTGCTAGCGGCGATTGTCACGATTATCGCCGCACGGCCACAGGCAGCACCTTTAGAGCCATTCCTTCATTGAGCACGCAGTGTGAGGCCCAGTACAAGGATTGTCGCTCTTATTATGGCAATACAGCCAATAATGTTTACCAGATTCTTAGCGATAACTTTGAACAGAATGTCTACTCACCTTGGCAAGCATATCTAGCCACGATTGACTTGTCTCCAGAGTCTTTGGAAAATAATGGCCATTCTTTGAAGATAGTCAAGAGCGGTAATTGGGCAGACATATATCGCCCCTTAGGCATAGCTCCGGAAAATAATAAACAATATCAGGTCTCTTGGTGGATGAAAAATGATGCGCCGCTAAATTATGTCAGGGTGCGCCTAGTGCCATCATATAATGGCGGCGGTTATGTCAGATTTAGAGTCAAGGACTCATCTGTTATTACTGATGGATTTTTGGTGAATATTTTAAATGATAGTACTTTAAGCAATGTCAGTGCGGCTACTTGGCATCGGTTTGAAGCCAGCAATACGCTTGATTTCAATGATATCGTCTTAGATGCTGGCCGTACCCTAGCTGATATTAATTGGAATAATACGCTTTTGGTCATTGATGCTTCTAACTCTACTAGTAACGATCAATTATTTTTTGATAATATAATTTTTAAAGAAGTCAATAGCAGCATTTCTGTTATTAAGAATTCTTGGCAAACACCAATAGCTTGCGACACTCCTTATACTGGTTATTACTTGGGTTGTCAGACCTACACCGATACCAATAATAATCAATACAATTTACACTCCTTTTCTAGCCTGTGTCGCGTAGAAGCTATTGGTTGTATGCCGGCTATTGATACACATAATTCCAGTAATCCATTTGCCGAGACTTTCAATGCTGGCGATAACTCTGAAATCACAGTACCGGCTGATAATACAACTTATTTGGTGCCGGATAATACTAAATATTGCGCTAGCCAATATAAAGGTTGTATGGCCTTGGGTGTGCCAGACCTTACGCAGCCCAGCTATTTGACAACGGTATATAAGATAAATAATCCTGATTATTATGGTACGACTTTGTGCCCCAGCACGGCCTTGGGTTGTGATGAATATATTTCCAGTAAGGGCACATATTATTTCCGTGATCCAGGCACAGAAACTTGTACCTACAAGAAAAATATATCAGTCGATGGCAGTATCGTGTCCGGCTGGTTTAAGACCAGCACCATAAATACCAACTCGCCGATAGCCTGCAATGATTACAATAATGACGGATCAATAAATTTGAGCGATTCAGTATTGTATATGCAAGGGGAGCGTCAGGGCGCCCAGGTCTGTTCAATTGATAAAAATTTATGCACGGCCTTCGTTGACCCATCGGATCCGCAGAGTTGCACTTTTGGTTATTGTGCCAATCTTTCTGGCACGCCAGAGTCTGGGTATGCCAGCCAGTATGCCTGTGAATCCAATCCATCAATGAGATGGGTGCCGGGCACTTGCCAGACTTATTACTATTATAATAATGATAACATTGATAAGGATTCTTGTGCCGGCGAGGTAGATAAAAATAGTGGCTGCGCTTTGTTTTATGAGGCAAATGATTGGAACGCCGATCACAGTGCCGTCAATGTGACTTATGACTCTACTAAGACTTATGATAGCAATGTGTCTACTGGTAAGCCGGTTAGTCCGGTAATTTGCAATAGTAGCCAGGATCCAACCTGCGAATTAGATGCTAATATTCTTCTGAAGGTAAAGAAAGATCGCCAGTGCGGGGAATGGCTGGCTTGTCGCTCTTCATCAGTGGTTTGGGATAGTGATAATAATAAATATAAAGTAGTTTGCGCTGACTTGAGTTTATGCAATGAGTTTGATCCGGATAATAATATCACTAAATGCGGCAATTGGGTTGATCCGGGGAACTTGCCGCTGACTGAGGACCTATATCAGAGCCGCACTACGGGAGCCAATAATCATTTGCAATGGGGCGACATGGACTATACTGGTTTTTCAATACCAGATTTCATGCCGGTTGCTGCTCTGACAGTGGTCAATTTTGGCACAGCGGCTAGTCCAAATCCTCGCTTGGTTTACGCTGTCAGCAGCCCGACTTGTCTGCCAAATGGCCGCTCTTGTGATGTGGTTTTGGATGGCACGACGTATACCGGCGTTTGTCAGGATCGCCAATGCACCATCAACCCAGATTTATCAAATAATAATTTATTGGTTGATACCCGCGGCTTCACTAGCGCCGATGCTCCTTTTCCCATCAGTATTGCTCCTGACCAAAATCAGCTCGATAGGCTGGCAGCTTATGCGGGAGCCAACATGTGCCAATCGATCAATAGTTCTGGCGTTTCGACGCCAAACGGCTGTGAACTTTCTTATGTAAAATTAACTTATGGCAGTAGCGGTGAAGTGCGCTATTATCCAAAGAATTCACCCACGCCGAATGGTATCTGCACTTCTGGCGATTTAGATAGCAAGATCGATTGTGTAGATAGCAGTGGTGCGGTCAGAAATAATTTGTGCGACACCTATAATGATGATGGTACTTCTCGGGCTGATGGTATGTGCTCCAAAAAAACAAAAGCTGAGACAGTCTATAATTGGCCGGGCATTTGTTTGGAAAAAGATTATAACGCTAAGTTAGTCAATGATACTGGCGGCAATTTTTATTGCAATCAATGGTATCCAGCCGAACAAATCAACGGCATGAATAGTCTGTATGACAATTATCGTGAGGCCGGGTATTATAATCCGACCGGCCAAGATGCTCTATTTTGTTCAGTGGCCGAGCCCTTCCAATTGCAAACCGAAAGGATATATTGCGGTCGTCGTGGTGGGTCCGATCCAAATCACTGTAATCTACTTTTGCGCGTGCCGGCAGGCTCAAAAGTTTTAGTAAGTAATATGGCCGGCAATAATAATTTAATAAATTACGGCTATTTGCGTTCCAGTGCTTTCAATTTTGTAGAAGGCAACATGACCACTGGTCCTTATTATATGTTTGACCGCATAGAGAAAGTCGGTATAGATGTTGGTGTCTCTTACGAAGAGGCCAAGTTTTCCGTGGATGATTTCGTCATCGCCCCGGGCACCGATAAGGCCAACGTACCAGTGGTTGATAGAGCTGTGTTAGCTAAATTTTTTGACACTGGCACAAACAAGATAGAGCTGTATTTTTATGATGAAGATATAAATAGAAACGGCGACGGTAACCCTGACGCTAGAATCTTGGTGCGCGATATTACTGCGCCAGCTTCACCCTTTGATTGTCAGGGAGTGATGAGCGATAGTGAGCCGAATGACGTCAGCAGTGTTTGTAATTGTGGTGTTGATATTCCGGGCCTGACCGACAGAGGCTGTCACGAGGTCTGGCGTGGCCTATATAATCCTTTACCGTATAATTATTACGTTAAAGCAGAAACGCCGCCATTAGAGATAGTTACTGAGACCGATTGCAGCGATGCTGCTAGCGGTTATGCTTCCCCTCCGGGCAAGGGTATTGCTTGTTTAAATTCTCGCTCAACAACCTTTGCTAATTATTGGACGCAAATTACAAATGGCACGATTGCCAGCGAAGATGATTGTCGTGGTAACGCTAATTGTGAATTCGCTTGGTGTTTGTCGGGGCAAGTTACAGATAATGACAGCGCGACTGCGGGGTATCAATTGTATTGTTCAGAATTCGGCGGCATGTCCATTAGTGGTCGGGTATTTAACAGTATCTTTTTATCTAGTTCGTCTGGTATTACCAGCTGTATGGACAGATTATTTTCAGTTGGCGCTTTGACGCAATATGGCTATTCAGTGAATGTTATAACATCAGTTGATCAGGGTCTACTAAGAGCTTTGTTCAATGATTCTAGTGCCACTTTTGAAATGACAGACATTTATGATTCTGATGACGGCTGCATAGAGTCTAATACTTCAGCCGCTACCAGCACCACTCCCAATGTGTATTTTGTCGATCGGCCATGTGGAATTGCTAGTAGTATTCAAAGCTGCATTACCTTTGGCCAATATTATACCGCTGAAATGTCAGGCAGCCCTTGTACTGGATTAGCTTGTTATCAGCAGTGTCGTTTGGTAGCTCAGTTGGATCCGGAAGGCGACAAATCTTGGGTGAGGACAGATATTTGGTGGCGCAATGAAAACAATAGCCGCAATAATTATCCGGGAAATAATACTTGGTTATCGTACTATTATAAATCCAGCTTTTTGCAGAATAGCAACGTGAATTATAAGACTATTACCGGCGAAACCGTGTCCTTTACTCATTTTGGGGCGGCTTTGGGTTATGTTGGCAAGGACGTAGTTAATGTTCGGGCGCCATTTAATGCCACGGCTTTTTCGCCATTGTCTACGGCTACATTCTTCTATCATTGGCCGGGCGGTCCCGCCAATTTATCCCTTACCCAAGCCTGGGGTACGGCCAGCGGGCAGTTAGATTATTTATTCGTCAGGTCTTTTAATTTGCAGTGGAACAACACCAGCCAGACCTATGAGATTTTTGGCAGCCCAGTGGATATTTATGAAGGTAGTGATTTTACCAACAAATATAATATTAAAGCTGGTCCAGATTATAATCCGGCGATTTTACAAGTTTGCGGTAACAATACTTGTGATAATGCCAGCGGTGTGACGGTCGATGATCGTGGTTCTGGTGAAGTCAAAGCCAAAGAATCTCTGATGGTAGCCTTGAAGTTTTATTATTATGCTCATCCTGATCATATGCCGGTATCCAATATTACGGTAAATTGGGGTGATGGTTCCAGTACGGTTTCTGCTCCGGGTAAGTACAAAAACAACATTCCTGATTGTAATCAAGACATACCAATGCCGGGCAAGGCAGCGGATACTTTGCAGGGCTTTGGCGGCACTGATAGAGCTTGCCGCGAAGGCTACAAGACTTTCTATCATGATTATCAGTTATCTTCCCCAGTCCATAATGCCACTTGTAGTGCTACCGCGGCCGTTGGATCCGTCTGTTTTCAGCCGACCGTGACCGTTACTGACCATTGGGGAAATTCGACGACAGCCAACTTTGGCGGTCAAGTAGTGATAGAGCCTTAAATTTAGTATAAAAAATTAAAATATTTTATGGTCAAAATTTCATTTTCAGCCTCAAAAAAATGGTTTGTGCTTCTGACTATCCCTGCTGTATTTTTATTTTTCCCCAACTTGGCTTTTGCTGAAGTTAGTGCCCTAGCAAAATTTTTAGGCGAGGTCATACACTATCTTTTTATTGAGCTGCCGGCCTTTTTATTGAAAAAGGAAATGATTTTACTGCCAATTATTGCTCAATACAACAATATTACCAATCAGCCTGGTGTGATCACTGCTTGGAGGACTTTGCGAGATTTAGCTAATATGTTTTTTATTGTGATTTTGTTGATCATGTCATTTGCCACCATTCTGCAAGTCAGGAGCTATGGCTATAAAGCGCTGCTTAGAGATCTGATCCTTTACGCGATTCTTATTAATTTCAGCAGGACGATTGTCTCGGTTTTGGTGGATGCGTCTCAAATTGTGATGCTGACTTTTGTGGCCCCCATAAAAGACGTGGTGGGCAGTAATGTCATGGCTGCCTTGGGTCTTTATCAGATTATGCAGATGACCAATAATCCGGAAGTTACCAGCAATTCTTTTCTGATGGCTATGGGCCTGGGTGCTATTATGTGTATAATAGCCGTGGTGGTGATTGCTGTATTTATCGCTATGCTGGTTGCCCGCATTGTGTTTTTGTGGATTTTGACAGTGACTGCCCCGATGGCATTTTTAGCCAATGCTTTTCCCAAGACAGCTTATTTATATAAAGATTGGGAAAATGACTTAAGCAAATATTTGATTACCGGTCCGGCAATCGCTTTCTTTTTATGGCTGGCTTTTACTGTGGTAGGCAATGCCAATATTTCAGATTCTTTTAACGTGCCGGCTGAATTGAAAGAGGATCCGCAAGTGACGGAAACTGGTGCGCCCTCAGAGGTGAGCCAAGCTGCTCAAGTCCCAAATCTTATAAATTATGTCATAGCTATTGCTATGCTTTTGGGCGGCTTGAACTATGCAGCCAAAGCCGGCGTAGCTGGTTCTGGGTTGGCTGGCAAGGCGCGAGGTAAGATAAATGATGTCGTAAGTAAAGCCGGCAGAAAAGTAGAAAGGGGTGTTACTGGCGCTGTCAGTGGCACTGCTCGAGGAGCTGTCAGGCTGGCTTGGCAGGGCACTAGCGGCGAAGGCGGAGCCAAAGAAGTTTTGAGTAAAATGCGCGCCAGTATAGGCACAACTCTAGCTGATGATAATACGCAAAGATTATTGCGCAGGACTGGTTTGGCGGGTACTGCCTTGCGGGCCGGCAGGCGCATGGAGGCTAAAGAGAATTTGCGTCGCGGTCGTAAGACTGCTTATTTTGAAAAACAGATGGAAGGCATTACTGACGATGAACAGAGATTGCAATATGCACAATCAGTCGGGAGAGGGTGGGGCAGACGCGAAGCAGCAGCAGTTTTTTATAAGACCAATGTAGATAATAATAATGAACTGCATGATATCGATCCTACGCGCATGACTAAGGAGCAATTGCGAGAGATATATGGGGTTGATAGTGTTGACCAAGTGGATCAGAACCTAGTAAGTTCTCGTACAGCTCAAAGATATAAGGATATGAATGCGGCTTTTCAAGCTGCTGGTGATACTGCTTCTGTAGAAAAATTGCGCACCAGAAGCGTGGCTGTCCATACTAATGAAAGTCTAGGTAGATTAATCCAAGAAAAGGGCGTTGGCGTTTTGAGTAGAATGGATATGAGCGGTTTGGATAACGAAGAGTTGAGGGCCGTTATGCAGCGCATCATGAGTCAAGATCAAAAAGCCTTAAGCAAGACGGTTGATGATATGGAAAAAAGAAAGCGCGAGATATTTATGCATGCTTTGGGCAATGTAAAAAGCGCAGGCCACCTGGAAGGCAGCTTAACTAAAGATGATAGTGATTCTGCTTTCTATAAGGCAGCTATGCTGCAAGCCAGATTTGATGGTAAGAACTCCGACACCAATGGTTTGGCCGACCAATATAAAGATCTCGATGAAGAAGATCAAAAAGGATTTATATCAAACTTGCGCAAGATTATTAGCGGTGATGAGATATTAAAAATTAACAATAGTACCAGCTTATTTAAAGATATGTCCGGTCAGGCCAATGCTGGTCAGCGCACGCAAATGAAAGACAAGGCTACTGATGAGCAAATGCAAGCCGTAGTTCAGAACCAAATCAGGCTTGGTAATATCCAGATGATAATGAAAGATCCGGTTTTTGGCCCGATAGCTCAGAAGAATAATGCGGATGATGTTGATGCGTACTTCAAGGTTTTGCGTGATGCAGCCGGGACATTGGCGGATAAGATTAAGGCCGCCAATCAGAACATAGAATATGGCCACAAGATTTTTGCAGGCGATAAGGACGGCTTATATGCCTGGGCCAGAACTTTGAAACCAGCCGATCTCATCAAAATAGATGATAAACTAACACTTGACGATATTGTTGACAATGGCAAATTGCCGGAAAATATGGTTGAGGCTATGGCAAAACTCGGCTATGGTAGTATCAAACCCTCTGCTGGTGGATCGAGCGCTGGTGCGGCCAGACCAGCTCAAGCTATTCCAACAGCTGCCCCCAGTAATCAAGCTCCAGGATCAGGCGGCGGCGTGCAGGCAGTAATCAACAAAAGATTTGGTAAGAATAAATAATAATTTTTAATGACAATATTATCCGAATTGCAACAATTACCAACCGAGGTAAAAGATATTATTTTTAGCAATGATTTAGTAGAAAAAAATCAAGCTTTGGCAGATAAATTTTTATTAAACCAAAGCCAAATCAATTTAATTTTAGATTTGGAAAATTTATTATTTTTGAAGAAATTATCACCATTAGATTTGCCGACTCGCTTGGAAAGCATGGAGCGAGCCAGCTACTATGATTTGCGGGCGATTACTTTGGATATTGCCCAAAACATCCTTTGGCCGCTACAAGATTATCTGCAAAATGTCGATCGCCTGATTTTGCGTTTGGGTGGCAAAGTGCCGAGGGCCCAGCATCTAAAAAGCGTGACTTTGCAAAAAAGGCTGTTTCCCAGTTCAGCCTCTGGCACGGTCAAGCAATTTTTGTCTAGCTTTGATGATTTTAAAGAGCTGAGACTAACTGCCAAAAAAATTACGGATAATAATGGCCGGCTGATTACCCCTTCGGTAGATAATTGGCTTAAAGATTATAATCATTTTTTAGGAGCAGGCTATCATAACTCTTTGCAGCGAGCCCAGTATCTAGCCAAAGGGCCAAATTGCGTGCCTTTGGAGCTTGGGGAAAAAGAGTCGTTGCGCAATTTTCTTTTGTCTTATGATGATGATCTTGGCATGCAGTGGGAGAATAATGAGGGCATGCTCAAGGTCCAGCTGCCCGTTTCTGCCCCAAAATCAGATAAGCCAGTCAAAGTAGATTTAGACAAGGCTGTAGCCGAGCTGCAGCAGAACATAAAGAAGATAGAGCAGATAGCTTTACCGGCCGATTTTATTTTATCAGAGGCGGGAAATGATCTGTTTAAAGTCAGGGATATTTTGTGGCAGGCTGTCGGTACTGAAGATAAAGAAAAAGCCTTGAGTTGCCTCAAGGTCCTGGTCGAAAAGAAATCTTTAGATAGTTTGATCGCCGAGGATAATCGTTTTCGCAGTATTTTGAAAAGATTTATCGGCATTCGCTATGGTTCAGGTTTCAATAATTGGCTGGAGGGGAACTCTGATAAATTATTGGCCCGTCGTCTATTTTTAGAAATGATTTTGGCAGATAAATTGCGCTGGCCAGAGGCAGAGGCTGCCACCATAGCTTTTTATTTGACCAATCTTTGGCCGCAATCTGGTCAGGTGGTTTATCTGGATGCTACTGACGGCAATCTCAAATGGCGTATCATGCAAGTGATGAAAGATAATCAGCTGGCTTGGCGAGATTAAGAATTTTTATATTTTCCAGGCAGTGATTTGCCGCTGGACTTTTTGATCTGGCCGGCTATAGATCAGAAAAGAGTCGGCGCCGAGAATTAATTTGGGTACAAAACCCAATTTTTTTATAGCTGATAAATTTAAAGTAGAGATTGGCTGCTGGCCGAGCTGAAAAATCGGAAAAATAAAAATAACCTGTCCGCCTGATCGCAATATTTTTTTGAATTCAGTAAAAGCGGATAAGTATAATCTTTGTAGATTTTGGCTAATATTAGACAAAATTTTTGGGTCGTCAGTATTTTTTATTTGTCTTGAATCACCCATGAATGGCTCAGTCACGATCAGGTCAATTGAAGCACGAGGGATAACCTGGCTCAATTTTTCTACGGTTGTTTGTTTTAGTTGGTATTGAGTTTTGAATTTAAACTGCTTATTAAACCAGCTTAGATTTTTTTGGCAAGACACAATAGCCTCACGGCTGATATCAGTGCCATAAATTTTTTTAAAGTCCAGTATAGCTGCTTCTTGCAAGACAGTGCCTGACCCGCAAAATGGGTCAAGTAAAGTTTTATTTCTGTCTGGCCCAGCCAGATTGATCATTATTTTGGCTAGCTTGGGTGGCAGCAAGCCGGATTTATCATCGCGTTCCGGTCGGCCAATGTCGCGCTGGCTATAGCGATCAAAATCTTGGATCGCCTGCGTAATGCCAAGTAAATATTTTGTCTGGTGGCGGATGATAATTAGTTCATTGTTCAGGAGTTTATTTTTAGCGACAATCACCGAAGATAATTGCGCCTGTCGGCCAGTGACTAGGCGGACACTTGCTTTAAAGGATAGATTTTTTTTGACCGACAAGGCTATTTTTTTTATTTTGGCAAAATTGGCTGGCGTATCATTATATAAACTGAAAGCAAAATTTATTTTTTTACTGGTATTTTGCGGCATTATATTTTGCCACCAATCGGCGGTCAGCTGATCAAGCGAGTCAATATTTTTTAGAAATTGGGCGATTTTTATAGTTCCGCCCAGAGAGCTGATTAGTTTTTCAGGAGTTTCAGAACTATTACCCAAAACAAAATCAGCACCCTGGATTTCGATTTGGTTTTTTTGTCCCAATAAGCTAAAAATTTCAGCCTGGCTAATTTTTGGGATTCTGCCCAAAATAAAAATGTATTTTGCCATGGCTTTATCATAGTAAAAAATAGTCTTTTAGGCAAACAATATCAGCCTTGACTAATGTCACCAACTATGGTAGAGTGTCGGGGTCAAATTATTTGGCGAATTAATTAACCACGGCCCTTAAACAATTCTATTTTTTGGGGTCCCTGGCAGGCAAAAGCCCGTTCCAGGTAATTGAAAAACCAAGATGTACTACGAATTACTTTTTATTATTAGTCCGGTGGTGCCCGAGACTGAGCAGGCTCGAGTTACCCAAGCTGTTGGCCAATATCTAAAAACAATTGGTGCTAGCGTGGCTAATGATTTTTATCCTCTGGGTCGTCGCAAATTAGCTTACCCAATAAAAAAACAAAAGCATGGGTTTTATGTTTTTGTCGATTTTAGCTTGGCAGAGGACAAGGGTGGTCTAAAGCAACTGGAAACCAGCTTGAAGCATAATAATGATATTTTGCGTCATTTGGTGATTGCTAAATCCAAACCGGCCGCTAGCGCTGATTTAGCCAGACTGCAGGCCGCCAATAAGCCGGAGGCGGTTGTCCGCAGCCGAACTATTAGAAAGCCTATTTCTAGAGTGAGTCGCCCTAGAGCCACTATGAAGCCGGTAGCCGCTCCAGTGAGCGAGATTAGCCACAGGCCGGCTATTAGTTTAGACGATATTGATAAAAAGCTGGATGAGATTTTAACCAACGATCCAAAATTAGAATAATTTTAATTATATGAATCTGAACAAAGCAATGATTATTGGCAATGTAGTTCGCGATCCAGAAATGCGCACTACGCCCAATGGTCAAAATGTCACTTCTTTTTCGGTGGCCACCAACTTTACTTGGAAAGATGCCAGCGGTAATCGTCAGGAAAAAGCCGAATTTCACAATGTAGTAGCCTGGCGTCGATTGGCCGAGATTACCAATCAGTATCTCAAGAAAGGCAGCAAGGTCTATATCGAAGGCCGTTTGCAAACCAGATCTTGGGATGATCCCAATGGCATCAAGCGCTATCGCACAGAAATCATGGCTGAAAACATGATTATGCTCGATAGAGCTGGTAATGCTGGCGAAAGCTACACTAATTCTGCGTCGACTACCAGACGGCAAAATACTCCAGCTGATGATTTTAATATTGAACAGCCAGAGCCAAAATCGGCAGGCGAAGAAGAAATTAGCATCGAGGATATCCCTTTTTAAAAATATAATTTAGACTTTTATGCACAATAGAGTTGAAAACAAGCATTGTCATTTTTGCGTCAACAATAAATTGGTGATTGACTATAAAGATTGGCAGCAACTGCAAAAATTCATTTCTTCTTATGGTAAGATTACCCCCAAGCGAAGAAATGGGGTTTGCTCCAAGCATCAAAGAAAACTAGCTCAAGCCATAAAAAGGGCCAGATTTATGGCACTATTGCCGTATGTAGCCAAATAATCTTATGGGATCTTTTAGTGATTTGAAGCTTGGCCGTGTTTTGGTATTTAATGCCGAGCCATATCAGGTAGTGTTTAACCAGCATATCAAGCAAGCTCGAGGCGGAGCAGTTGTAAAGACTAAATTGAAAAATTTGGTCAATGGCAATACTCTGGAAAAGACTTTTTCTGGGTCTGATAATATTGAACTAGCTGACTTAGCTCACCGGCAAGCAAATTTTCTTTATGTCCAAGATGCGAATTATTTTTTTATGGACACTCAGGATTTTGAACAATTTCAATTTGATAAAGAATCTTTGGGCGAGGCAGTCAAATATTTGAAAGATGGTCAAGAGGTAGATGTATTATTTTTTAACAACAAGCCAGTGGCCGTAGATATGCCAGCTAAGATTACTTTGACAGTAGCCTCTGCGCCAGAAGGCGTCAAAGGCAATAGCGCTGGTGCAGTGACAAAGGTAGTCACTTTGGAAACCGGCTGTGAGGTGCGCACGCCATTATTTATAAAGACTGGCGATCAGATAATCATTAATACAGAAACCGGCGAATACGTCTCGCGCGCTTAAAAATAAGATATTTTAAAAAACCAATAAACCCTGCACCGTATGGTGCAGGGTTTATTATTGGCGAGCGATGGCAAAATATGTTATAATATAGGAAATAACAGACACAAAATAATGGCTGATTTTAATCAAGCTAATGCTCAGGTAATAGATCGGGATTGGTTGGATGATTTGTTGATCAAAGAACCAAGCGGTCGCTTGCATTCCTTTCGACAAAGTAGCCCCAGCGACGAATTTAAGGTGGCTTTCCCCAAAGGTTCAGCTGCTGTGAAGCCATTGCAGGATTTTGATGTGCCGATGCCGCCAAGTATTTATGTTGCTCCGGCTGACGATAGCTTCAATTGGCAGACGATAGTGGGGCACCCGCAGGCAAAAGCTAGTTTGGTGTTTCATCCTGATGACGAAGAACACCTTTCTCAAATAATGCCCAATGTGCCGATTGATGAAAGTAAAAAATATAGCCTTGATAAGATAGTTGCTCGTTTGATAGCCAAACAACAATTGAGCCTGGACCAGGCAAATAAAGAATTATTGACCAATGTTTTGTTTGACTTTTTTCGTAACCGCAAAAACAGTCAAACTGCCAGAGAATATCTGGCCGGCAAATTACTTTTGGCTGGTCAACCTATCAGCGTTGGCGATTTAGACACAATTTTATCTGTAGTCAAAAGCATTAAGGCCAATATTGAAGCGGTGGGTGGCTTAGTGGTCAAGGACGATTTTTTGACCTCGTCCTCTCAATTTAAGCCAGTGGAGCCGGTAGCTAAGACGGATTTACCTACCGTACCAGAGCCTCCCAAGATAGAACCGGCAGAGTTATCACCTCAGAAGACTATTGAGCCAGAGCCAAAATTATCACCCAAAGTTGAAGCCCCGACTCTAGCTGTAAAAATAGAAGCAGATTTACCCAAAGTTAATCGTCCGCCAGTTGATCAAGAGGTAAAACCAAAAATTTCTGATGTAAAGAATAAGCCAATTGCCACTGCTGCTAGGTCAGCGCCTGCTAGCAAAGTTTTGGTCGGACCGGTGCAGGAACTGGAGAGTATGACCTTGGCTAATTTTAGGCGACTAGGAGCAAGCGCAGTCGATCGGGCAGAAAAAATTCACAGCAAGATATCAATTTTAGAAAAAGATTCTATTACCAAAAAATCTTTGGGGATTGCTGCTTGGCGCAAAAGCCCGGTTTATAGGCTATATTTGGATTTGGGCGCGGCTAGCCTAGTGCAAAACAAAGAGATTGCTACCCTGGTTCAAGAGCAGGCCAACCAGGGCGTAGCTACTTTAAGTTGGGAAGAGTTTAATGCCATTGGTGATTTAAATAAATTATTACGTTTTTAATATATGCAAAATAGGTTTATTGTACCGCAATTTATTGATGCTGAAGACAAGATCTGGGGGCCCTTGACCGTCAGGCAGTTTGTGATCATGATTTTAGGCGGTTTATTCATATTCTTGAGCTACAAGTTGTCTGATTTTACTTTATTTTTATTCCAAACGGTAGTTATTATTTTGTTGGTTGTGGTGCTGGCCTTTTTGAAAATAAATGGCGCCCCTTTTCACATGTTTTTATTGAATGTTATTCAAACAATCAAGCGTCCTTGGGTCAGAATTTGGCACAAAGAATATATTAAAGTGGAAGACTTTCGGGATAAAGGGGAGCTAATAAAAGAAGAGCCAATCCCCCAAAAAACTTTTTTACCCAATAAAAAATTATCAGAATTATCTTTAATTATTGACACTGGCGGCGTATACAAAGGCGAGTCAGAAGCCAATATTATAAATAGCACCACAGCGATTAAAAAATAATATATGAAGAACAAAAAATTAGCTGGCAATCGGCCATCCACTTCGACGCAGAGATTTTTGGATATTGCTGAAATTAGAGACGATATGGTTGTTTTAAATGACGGCACAGTCCGGGGAGTTTTATTGGTCTCTTCTATCAATTTTGATTTGAAATCAGAGGATGAACAAGCAGCTATTATTAGTGGCTATGTCAGCTTTTTAAATACTTTAGACTACCCTTTACAGATTGTGATCCAATCGCGCCCTTTAAATATTGATGATTATTTTGGCCGTTTGAAAAAAGTGGAAAAGGAGCAAACCAACGAATTGCTGCGTATGCAAACAGCTGATTATCGACAATTTGTGGAAGAGCTTTTGACCTTGGAAAAGATTATGAGCAAGCGTTTTTATATTGTAGTGCCATATAATTCAGCTGGCGATAAGAGTAGAAAGTTTACCAATCGTTTTGCCGCGGTTTTTTCTACTGCTAAAGTAGTGCGTTTGAGCCGCAAGCGTTTTACTGAATTTAGCAACCAGCTGACCAAGCGCTGCAATTTTATTCAGGCAGGTTTAAACTCATTGGGTCTGCGCAGCCAACGCTTAAATACCCAGGCCTTGATTGAATTATATTACAACAGCTATAACCCGAATATTTTCCAAAAACAACCGCTAGAAGATATAAATAAGCTAAATTTAGAAACCAATGTTTGAAGCTAATAAAATCAAGCAAGCGACAGCTACCCCTAATCAAAATGATCAGATAGAGGCTAGATTGGCGGCTTATAAAAATCAAAGCGCCAAGACTAATGCCGTTGAGGGGGAAAAGGAGCTTTTGGAGGCGGAGAAAGTTTTTCGCGAGGGCATAGTATCGGTGCGCGACATTATTGCCCCGGCAGCTTTTAAGGTGGACAGCGGCTTTTTGCAGCTCAATGATTGGTTTGTGCGCAGTATGTTTGTGGTGACTTATCCGCGCTATGTGACTATCGGTTGGTTTGCACCCATTATTAATGAAAGCATGACTCTGGATATTGCCATGTTTTTCTACCCCATGGATATTAAGATTGTTTTAAAGCAATTGCGTAATAAAGTGGGTACCATGGAAGCCCAAATAATTTCTGATAATCAAAAAGGCGCACCGCGCGATCCGATTGCTGAAACCGCTCTTCGAGATATTGAGGCCCTGCGTGATTCCTTGAGTCAGGGCACAGAAAAGTTTTTTCAATTCGCCCTATATATTACTTTATATGCCAAAGATAAAGCAGAGCTAGATTTGGCTTCGGACAGGATAGAAAATTTATTGGGCACACAGCTGATTTATTCGCGACGGGCGTTTTTTCAGGCAGAGCAGGGCTTCAACTCCACCTTGCCGTTAGGCAATGATGAGCTGTCTGTATCCACCAATATGAACAGCTCACCAATTGCTTCATCTTTCCCCTTTGTATCTTCAGAGTTGACCTCAGATGAAGGTATTTTGTACGGTATAAATCGACACAACAACAGCTTGATATTATTTGATCGTTTTAGCTTGCAGAATGCCAATATGGTGGTGTTTGCTACTTCCGGAGCCGGCAAAAGCTATGCTATCAAACTGGAGATTTTACGCTCTTTGATGTTGGGGACAGACGTCATCGTGGTTGATCCGGAAAATGAATATCAGCATTTGTCGGAAGCTGTTAATGGTGCTTATATCAATGTTTCCCTCAACTCGGAAAGCAAATTGAATCCATTTGATTTGCCGCGCGGTGTGGGTGGCGATGCTAAGCCCGAAGATATTTTGCGCAGCGCAGTGATCACTATTAAGGGTTTGGTAAGATTAATGATTGGCGATATCACTAATGTCGAAGATTCTCTGCTCGATAGGGCCTTGCTTGAGACTTATGCCAAAAAAGATATTACCCCGGCCAGCGATCTGAATAATATTGAGCCGCCCTTAATGTCCGATCTGGAGACAGTGCTGCTGAGCATGGAAGGTGGCGAAGATATGGCTTTGCGCTTAAAGAAATATACAGAAGGCACTTTTTCCGGGCTGTTCAATAGTCCGACCAACGTCAAAGTCAATAATCAATTGATAGTTTTTTGTATTCGTGATCTGGAAGATGAGCTGCGGCCGATCGCCATGTATGTCATTATGAATTATATTTGGAATATTATCCGCAGTGAGATGAAAAAGAGGATTTTGGTGGTAGATGAGGCGTGGATTATGATGCGTCATGAGGATAGTGCCAAATTTATGTTTGCTCTGGTTAAACGTTGCCGCAAATATTATCTGGGTGTTACTACTATTACTCAAGATGTTAACGACTTTTTGACTTCGCCTTTTGGCAATGCCATAGTAACCAATTCATCTATGCAGCTTTTGCTCAAACAATCGCCGGCCGCTATCAATTTAGTGCAGAAGACATTTATATTGACCGAGGGTGAAAAATATCTCCTGTTGGAATCTGGCGTGGGCGAAGGCATATTTTTTGCTGGTGCCAAGCACGCGGCTATCAAGGTGCAGGCTTCTTATGCAGAACATCAGATCATTACCTCTGACCCACGGCAATTATTGGAGATTGAGGAGGCTAAAAAAGAATTTGAAGAGGCAATGCTGGCTGAAGCCGAAAGGTAGTCCATTAATAATTTTATAAAATAGAGATAAATTTATGACTGCACAAAACAGAAAAAGGATCATTATTATTTCCATAATTATTTTGGTTTTGGTCGGCATCTTTTTAATAATTTGGAGACTGACAAATTTTGGCAATCCGAGGATAGAGGATAAGACTAATGAAGCGCCAAAATTTGTGGCCCCTAGTGCCAAGCTTGAGTACAAGGATGTGCCACCAGCTGTAAATAATACTGAATTTACCGTAATGAATTTAGCTCGTAATTATGCCGAGCGCTTTGGTAGCTGGTCGACCGATCAGCCCGGACATAATTTGGAGGAGCTTTATCCTTTGAGCACCACTAAGATGATCAAATATTTAAAAACTCTCAACACCGATACGAGCCAGAGCCAATTTTCTGGCGTTAGCACCAAAACCATAACGGCAGAAATAGAAAATTTAAACAGTCAGACAGCTGAGGTTTTTGTGAAAACACAACGCCTAGAGACCAAAACCAGCGGTCCGGCATTAGTTGAAGACACGATTTATCAGGATATAAAAGTTAGCCTAGTAAAATCTGGTGAAGATTGGCTGGTAGACGGGGCGTATTGGCAGGAAATAAATCCATAAATTATGGCAGAAGTCTTAGCCAATCAAAGAAGGCAGTTTTTAGCAGATCAGAGAGAACCGGAGAGGTCAGAGCAGGGTCAGGCCGAGGGCGATGCAGTCGAGCAAGATTTGGCTGCCGGTGAGGATGCCCGCTCGCAAGCCAGGGTTCTGCAGAGGCAACAGAAAGCTGACAAGCAGAAGTCAGCCGCCAGTCAAGTAGAGGGCCAAGTTGAGCAAGCGGTTCAGGAGCAGGCCAAGGCTGTTGCTAAGCAAAGTGTTTTGCGCTGGGTAAATGTAGCTCTGGGTTCAACTATATTATTGTTCGTTGTCACAGTCTTGATTTGGACTTTCCAGTTTATAGTTGGCAATGTATTGGAATCAAAAATCGTGCCACCACTGAAGTTGTGGGAAATCATATTGTGGCTGGCTTCACTTTTATTATTAATGGGGGTGACTTTATTGATAGTCGCCATGATCAGCTTTATGGTCAAAATCACTCATTTCGATTGGGATGCCATAAAAATTTTAGGCGAATCTCTGTGGTCTGCCTTTAAAGACGCCTTTCATTTGTAGTAGTTTTTCAAAAGGTATTATTTTAAATTTATGGATAGAAAAAAAATGCTTATTGTGCTGGGTTTTATCTTGCTAGTTTTAGTTTTGGGCTTTGCCTTGTATTGGGTATTTTTTAGGACAGCACCAACTACCGTCACCAATGAAAATTTTCAGCCAGGCAATTTGACCAATGCCGGCCCAGGCAATGTGAGCACGATTACCAATACCAACCTTAATACGGTATTGCCTTGGCAACAGTATATCAAAGATAAAGTTTCACCAGTGGCCAACGGTGGCTTGACCGAAGTCAATAAGCTGACCGATAGTACAGCTTTGGGCTTGGGCAGTGCGCCACAGGGTCTGCAGTACTACGATGCCGATAAACAGCAATTTTTCAGGATTGATGAGAATGGTCAGGTAGTTGTCTTGACTGATAAAAAGTTTTATCAAGTAAAGGATGTCACTTGGAGTAATTTGGGTGATAAGGCAATTATTGAATATCCAGATGGCGTCAAAATTCTTTATAACTTTAAGACCAATAAACAGGTTACTTTGCCCACAGAGCTGCAAAATTTTTCTTTTAATACCGCTGGTAGCCAGATTGTCGCCCAGTGGATAGGGGACAACCCAGATAATAATTGGCTGGTGACAGCCAATGAGGATGGATCTGGTATGCGGCTTCTTGAGGCTTTGGGCGATAAGGCTTATAGTACACAGATGATTTTTTCTCCGGATAGCCAAGTGGCTGCCTTGCATACAAAATATATAGATGGCGAGAGGCAGGAGGTATATCCCATTGGCTTGAATGGAGAAAATTTTAAGGCCTTTGAGGTAGCTGGCGGAGGCTTTACTGCCAAGTGGTCGCCGCAGGGCAATAGCATGCTGTATAGTGTTTATAATAAAAATAGCGATTATATGCCTACTTTATGGATTACCAAGGGTCGGACAAATGAATTGGGCGATATCAAAGTTTCTCTTAATGTGACGACTTGGCCGGACAAGTGTACTTTCGCTGATGAGACATCTGTTTTGTGCGCTGTGCCTCAAGGCCTGCCTCGTGGAGCCGGCATATATCCGGAGATAGCCAATCAATATCCTGATGTTTTTTATCGCATAGATCTGAATAATGGCATCAAGACTCTGTTAGCCAGTCCGGTGGGCGAATCTGGCAGCTACTCGGCGCATAATCTTTTTACTTCAGCTGATGGCTCGATTCTTTATTTTACTGATATTAATACTGGTCGCCTACAAAGCATCAAACTGAAATAAATATCATTCATGGTTTCAAAAAAGGGAAAATTATTGTTTTATTTCTGGGTCAACCTACTTTTTTGGTTGCCGCGTCTAGTTGGAGCGCAAGCTAGTTCAGCACCTTCTACTGACTCAGCGGCCGGTATTTTATTTAAACCCAGCATAGGCATACCCTTAGAAAATACACCATTTTCCGGAGCCACTACTACCATTACCGCTGACTCAATAGGTCAATATATCAATGCTATCTATAGATATGGCGGTATTTTGGCCGGCGCAGTGGCTTTATTTATGCTGGTCTATGCTGGCTGGCAATGGCTGTTTGCTGCCGGTAATAGCGGCAAGATAAATCAGGCTCAAGAGACTATCCGTATGACTTTGATAGGCTTAGCCTTTTTATTTGGCGGCTATTTGTTGCTTTCTTTGATTACTACCAATTTAGTGAAATTCAAAAGTTTAGAAATTAAGCCGCCGGGTTTTGCTAATACTTGTGTTGATATTACTAAAGAAGAGGAGTGCTATAAATATGGTTGTGCTTGGGTAGAGGCGATTACTTTGCCGGCTGGTCAAGTTGGACCGACTGTGCCAGCCCATTGCACTGAAGCCGCTTCTCAAGAGTGCCCAGCCGCTGCTTTGGTTCAAGACGTCAATATTGCCGGGCTGAAAGAATCTGGCTGTTCTGACTGTCGTCTGACCATTGAGACCATCAATAAACTTAAAACAGCCGTCAACATGCTGGATCCAAAAACTGAGAGTCTGACTATTAAGAGTGCTTTTCGATCAATGTCAAAGCAGGCGCAGCTGTATTGGTGCTATGAGAATAGGATAAATGATGACCAGTGTTCAGCCGAGTGCGCTACTTGTCAGCTGGCAGCCAAGCCCAGCTGTACTGCTCCTCACCAAACCGGTAAGGCAGTCGATGTGTGCCTTAAAAAGGGCGATGTTGATTCCTGCCAGTATATGAAAACAAAGTATAACTGTAAGAGTGCGGATAGTTGTCCGGCTGGTTTGTATGATGTTCAGGATACCTTACGACGCATCATGGAGCAGGCCGATTTTACACCAATCAGCGCAGAATGGTGGCATTTTAATGGTTAATATAATATGAAAAACAAAAATATAATTTTGCGCTTGATAATATTCGGCTGTCTTTTGGCAGGCACGGTGTTGGCAGCCGAAGAGACTCAAGGTATACCATTTATACCGTCCATCACTATACCAGGTAGTGATATTTTTAAGGCTAGCAGCAGCATGATTGTTGGTCCCGAAACTTTAGCCAATTATATTAATGCAATTTATAAAGCAGGCGGTATTTTGGCCGGCGCAGTGGCTTTATTTATGCTGGTCTATGCTGGCTGGCAATGGCTGTTTGCTGCCGGTAATAGCGGCAAGATAAATCAGGCTCAAGAGACTATCCGTATGACTTTGATAGGCTTAGCCTTTTTATTTGGCGGCTATTTGTTGCTTTCTTTGATTAGTGAAAATTTGGTCAATTTCAAGAGTTTGGAGATAAAAAAACCGACTATGGTGACCTATGCTGTCTGCACTAAAGATGCTGATTGTGCCGGGGGCTATATTTGTATGCAAAAGACTTATGTCAAAACTTCTGATCCAGCTGAAGATGGCCGGCAATGCGGAGCTTTGGCGGCATATATATCTGATCCTTGTGGCCAGACAAATAATCATGCAGGATATGATTATGTTGGAAAAAGTAAAGATTGCTCTTGTAAACAAGGACCAGCAACTGAGAAATTGGAGTGTGAATTTGTGCCTTTTAATTCTCAAACCAACGTGGCTGATTATTGTCGGATGATTCGTCTGGATATTGGCGTGGAAGATGGCTGCGGCGCGTATAGCGTCAGAGATGCTTGTCGGAATAATGTTTGTCTAAATCAAACCATGGCCAATGATGCAACGTTTTCTACAATTTGCGGCATCAATAATGAGGACTATAACCGTTCCACAGAATATGTTTGGGGTTGCAAAGATATAGAAAGCGTTAGTTGTAGTTCAAATAGTGATTGCTTGACTGGCGGCAAAGGAGAGTATTGTTGCGTTAATTTGGGTTTTATCCATCGTTGTCGTTCTCGCAGTGACCCATATTATGGTTCGCATTGTTTGCCCGATTAATTTTAGCAATTAATTCAGTAAATATATTATTCCAAATGCATCTCTGTTTTTAGGGTTTGCAGTAATTTTAGTAAATCTTGATGATGTTTGTATTTGGGGTTGGAAATTATTTGTTTAGCCCAAACTTGGGCTTTTTTGATAAGCTCGGTGTCAGATAGGCTGGCTATTTTTAGCTGTAAGAGGCCAGTTTGTTTAGTGCCAAATATTTCACCGGCTCCTCTGAGCTTCAGATCTAGTTCAGCCAGCTCAAAGCCATCATTGGTTTGCGTCAGGGCTTTTAAGCGTTTGAGATTATTTTGCGAGGGATCAGTGGTAAATAAAAAGCAGAAGCTTTCTAAGTCATTGCGGCCAATGCGTCCTCTAAATTGATGCAATTGCGATAAACCAAATCTTTCCGCACCCTCTATAATCATAATAGTGGCCCCCGGTATGTCCACACCCACTTCGATCACCGAAGTAGCTATCAGTATGGGGAATTTATTAGCTCTGAAATCTGCCATGATATCTTGCTTGGCATCTGATTTCAGCTGACCATGCAGATAGCCGACTTTTAAATCAGAAAAAATCTCATTTTGCAGTTTGTTATACTCTTGGCTGACAGATTTGACGCCTAAGCTATCACTTTCATCTATCAGCGGGCAAATGACAAACACCTGTTGCCCCAGAGCTATTCTTTCTCGGATAAATTTATAGGCATCAGCCCGCTTTTTTTCAGGGATGATAAAAGTTTTGATAGCCTGTCGCCCCAGCGGCTTATTTTTTATTAGTGAAATATCAAGATCACCGTATAAAGTTAGAGACAGGGTGCGAGGAATGGGCGTGGCTGTCATGGATAATAAGTGGGGAGACAAGTCGCTGGTATTTTTCTGTCTAATGGCCTGTCTTTGTCGTACACCAAAACGATGTTGCTCATCAATGATGGCCAGGCTAAGATTCTTAAAATCTACTTTTTCTTGGATTAAGCTATGGGTGCCGATAATAAGTTTGAGCTGTCCATTTCTGATCTTTTTTAAAAGTTCAGTAGTGGATGAATTTTTATCTGCCCCCAAGATTTGTTGATCCTTGGTCAGTAGGCAGACCTGATTTAGATATTGATTTGGTATTATTTTTTGCGCAGTTTTAAAATGTTGCTCGGCCAGTATTTCAGTGGGTGCCATGAAAGCGGCTTGTTGGTTTTGGCTCATGACATTGATAGCAGCCAGCAGAGCGACAACAGTCTTGCCTGAGCCCACGTCGCCCTCAAGAAGGCGATTCATCGGTTGCTGTTTATTTAGGTCAGCCAAAATCTCTTTGAGGCTCAAATTTTGATCAGCTGTCAGCTCAAACGGCAATCGTTTGACTGTTTCGGCTATAATTTGATTATTTATTTTGTTGGCCGGCGCTGGCCTGTTTTGGTAATCTTTTTTGGCTAGCTGATACTTGCATTGCAAATAAAACAATTCCTGAAATTTTAGCCTTTTTATAGCTTGATTCAGTTTTTGTTTTTGGCTGGGGAAATGAATTTCCTGCAAGGCTAGATGCAGCCAGGGATATTTTTCTTTATTTAGGATATCTACTGGCAGAGGGTCATTTAGATCAACTGTGTTGTTGAGGGCGCGGTCAATCAAAAAGCGCAGTTGTTTTTGGGTGATGTGTCCGGTCAAATGATAGATTGGCACCAGCCGAGCACTATGCAGAGGATTGGGTTTGACTTTTTCGTAGGTGGGATTGATCAACTGCCAGGTTTTTTTGTTAAGCTGCGGCTTGCCGCTAAGATATACGGTATCGCCAGATTTTAGTATTTGGCTGACAAATTTTTGGTTAAACCACAGAGCAGTCAGCTGGCCGCTGGCGTCGCTTAATTGTGCTTCGGTGATAAATATTTTTCTTTGCCAAGAACGATAACTTCTGAGCTTGTCAATTTTTACCTGAATTGTACACAAAAGATCAGGTTCTAATTCAGAGATCAGCTTTATTTGGCTCAAATCATCATAGCGCCAAGGAAAATACCAGAGCAAGTCACTGATTGTGTTGAGGCCGATGTTTTTTAGATCACGGGATATTTTGGCAGCAATAGAGTGCAGCTCGATAATTGGTGAGTCAAGGCTGATGGTTTTTCTGGTCATATTTTTTAATAAGCTGAAAAACCCTTTAGTCTTTCAGCTTATTATCTAGTGCCAAATAATATGATTTAGTTATAGTTTTAAACGATTGGAAATCGCTTCGTGGGCAGGCATTTCTTCCTTGCTTAAGTCTTCAGTCAAATAGTGTAAGAGAGCTTGGCGGATGATAACTGGGCTTTCGTTTTCTAAGGGGATAATAATCATCGGCCGTAGAAGATTTTTGGGCCGCAGATAGAGATTTTTTATTTGTGGGGGATAATAAATGATGTAAAAGTTGTCCAAATCTTTATATTCAATCAATTTGTCGTTTAAGACCACGCCATCTTCAGTGATCATTATTTGTATATTATTGATGTCTTTGCGCTCAATGTAGAGATAGACAATGATAAATAGTACCAAGAGAATGACAAATAAAGGGTTGCGGTCAAAACTCAAAGTAAAGGCTTGTCCTGCCAGATGAAACATGGTGAAGTTGAGTCCATAAATCGAGAGAAATACCAAAGCAAGCAAAATAATACCAGTTGTCAAATACCATTTTGAGCCGCGTTCGTATTTTATATGTTCAGGGAACTCCCAGGCAGCATAAATTTCTCCATAGTCGGGCGCCTCGTCGCCATAGTCTTGGGCTTCAAAATTTTCTATTGGCGCTGTCTTTTCTTGGTTTTTTTGCTTAGCCATAATTTTATCTTTAATTTACCCTGTGAAATAATTTTCGCGCATTGCGCGGAAATTACCGCCAAACAATGCTCTTTTTGTGTTTGTTATTTATTTAGCTCTAATTTATATTGTTTAAATTAAAGCTGGGGGTGGCGGTATTTCACTGGGTAAATTATAGCATATTTGGCTAAAAATAAAAAAGCGATCCAGAGCAATTAATAACCATGCCACTATTTTAATCCCATTAAAGATTCTCGCATTTTTCTAATCTATTTAAAATCGTTGGATAGCTCATCCAAAGCCAGTACCTTGTTAGGTATCTGTCAGTGCGGATGTCTTTTTTGGGGAAGCCCATTTTCAAACTAAATTTATGATCTGGCTTCATTTCTACAAAAGCATAATAAAAATGTGTATAGTCTTTTTTCTTAAGCCAATTATACCATTTTAGTTCCTCTTCCTTAGTGATTGGTTTGCAAGACAGCGGAGTTTTAAATTTGGGGTTTTCTAGATTATATTTATCGTAAATTTCAAAAGATTTTTTGAGCGACACAGGATCTTTTGTTAAAGAATTAAAGATTACTTTTATTTTTTTATCTTGCCATTTTTCTTTAAGATATCTCATGGTCACCGGCATTTCTTTAGTCCCCACTCCACAATCATACCATTGCAGTCTTCCCTTTGGTTTTAGATAAGTAAAAGCCTCATCAATAAATCTTCTGGTGAATTCTGCGCCGTCCATTCCCGCGTAGCAATAAATTGGATATTTTTTTGGAGTTTCCGGGACAGCAACTGTTGGGCCGTTCCAAATAATCAGATCAAATTTGCGGCCCCTTACAGGATTAAACAAATCGCCAACCTTGAATTCTATTTTATTTTCAGCATCATTTAAGATAGCATTAAATTTTGCATAATTGATAGCTCGCGGGTTTATATCTGTAGCAATTACTTTTTTAGCCTTGTCTGCACAGAAAATGGCAATCATGCCCGAGCCAGTTGCCAAATCTAAAACCGTATCGTTTGTATTTACTTTAGCTCCCTTTGCGATAATTGGTGTTTCTTCTGGTAATATTCCCCACACACCATCCCTTTGGGTTGTATAAGTTTTCCCTATTTTTCTATGGGCAGAATAGTTAAAGTCAGTAACAATGAATTTGCCGGAGCATGGAAAAATTTGAAAATTGGCACGGAATCTATCTTTGATTTTTTTTAATATACCCAACCGTATCAGCGGACTAAAAGTAGATTCACTTAGCCTGATGTCTTTTTCATAAAAAAATAAATCTATGTATTTCTTTTTGTGATTTGTATATAGATCATGCAAAATGGGTTTACATGATTTTATAAGAGTTTTATTGCTTAAATCTAATTTCATTTTTTTATTGGCAGGCTTTATAATAAATGCCTTTTGGTCACGTTTTCGCCACACGCAGCCCTGAACTTAGTGAGCGACCCTGCACTATACGGTGCAGGGGAGCCAAATGGTTGATGGGCGTGTGTAATACTCTTCGGCTCACTCTATGTCAATTATTTCTCCAATGGTTGAAGCTCCGAATACAATGAGGAGCTGAAGCCACCGATTCGGCCCGAGCTCACGGCCGAGGGCGAGCGAGGAGCCGAAGGCGACGAGTCGAGTGGTGCCTCCGACAGGAATCGAACCCATATCCCAAGCTCCGGAAGCTTGTGTTCTATCCGTTGAACTACGGAGGCATAAATAAATTGATAAGAACTCGTAAGAATTGTAGGAGTTTTTGGCTATTTTGTCTAGTTTTTTTGGATTTTTACATATTTACGAAATGTCTGATTTAAGGTAATATTTAGGTAGTTAATATTGGGTAAAATATAGTATATATGACAAAAAATATGGATGAATTTAAGAAGTATAACGCAGAAATTACTGAATCAATCAAGCAGACAAAGAAAAAAATAGCTGGCGATAAAAAGAATCGCAAGTATGTTAAATATGATAGCTACCCTCTAGAAAAACTCCGCTTGGAGATAGAGGGCATTGTCAGCAAAAAATTGAACATAAAAGATCAATTTTCTTTAGAGTTGGTTTTTCCCCCAGCCAATGTGGCTGCTGATCTTTGTTTTGGAGTCTTTGATCTATCCAAAATGATAGGAGAAAACCCAAATGACTTAGCTAAGAAAATAAGCCAGGCTATAAATGCAGCTAAGAATGATTTGATTCTTGATACTTCGGTTATTGCCGGATTTGTGAATCTAACGCTTGATAAAAAGAAATTTTTTCAACAATCGCTGGAGTGTATAGAATCCTTGGGCGCCAAGTTTGGCGAAAATGATGTTTATGCCGGCCAGACTGTTTTGCTCGATTATTCTGCGCCAAATATTGCCAAACCAATTGGCGTCGGTCATTTGCGCTCAACCATTATTGGTCAGGCTCTGTCCAATTTATATGTGAATTCCGGCTATGTATCCATCAAAGATAATCACATAGGTGATTGGGGCACCCAATTTGGCGCTTTGATCTATGCTTATAAAGCCTGGGGCGATGAAGCAAAAATAGAGAAAGATCCGATTAATGAACTAAAAAATTTATACGTTAAATTTCATCAAGTTGCTCTGACTAAGCCTGAGATAGAGGAAGAGGCGAGAAATTATTTTTTCCGATTAGAAAAAAAGGATCCAGAGCTGCTGGCCACTTGGAAACACTTTAGGGATTTGAGCCTCAAAGATTTTGATCGTATTTACAAAATGCTGGGTGTGAGCTTTGACTTGACTATCGGCGAGAGCTATTTTGTCGATCAGGCAGAGAAAGTGGTAGATGAGTGTCTGCGCCACAAACTATGCTATCAGGACAAGGAAACAGGGGCGGTTGTAGTGGGCGAGGCCGATGGTCTGCCATCTTTTCTGTTGAGAAAAAACGATGGTGCTAGCCTCTATATGTCCAGAGATATTGCCACTATACTTTTTAGAATCAGCACTTTTCATCCAGATGTTATTTTGTATGTTGTGGGCACTGAACAGGATTTGAATTTCAAACAACTGTTTTCATTTTGTCAGCGCAGTGGCTATCTGCCCAAAAAAGTAAAAGCCGAGCACATTAGTTTTGGCTTGGTCTTGCTGGATGGTAAAAAGATGTCGACCAGGCGCGGGACAGTCATAGAGCTGGACGGTCTTATTAAACAGTCAGTTGCCAAGTCAAAAGAAATATTATTGAGCAAAAATAGCAAGTATGAGCCCAAAGAGCTTGATCAGATAGCCAAAACCATTGGCCTGGGCGCTATCATCTATAATGATTTGAGGCAGTCCAGGACTAAAAATATCTCTTTTGATTGGCAGAGAATGCTCGATTTGGAGGGCGGCAGCGCGGTTTATCTTCAATATACTTATGTCCGAATCAATTCAATAATAAAGAAATTGGCAGATCTTGGTGCCATAGCTAAAACAGATAAAAAACAGATTGCTAATCTGGCTTTTGAAAAAGATATTGAGTTTGCTATTGCTAGAAAAATAGCGATTTTCCCCAGCTTATTATTGCGCGCCCAGCAGTCCAATGCTCCGCATTATGTTGCGGTGTATCTAGAGGAGTTGGCCCAACTATTCAATAGTTTTTATAATGAGGTCTCAATTGTCAATACCGAAGATGAAAATTTGAAAAAATCTAGAATTATACTTTCACAATCAGTCGCGCTAGTAATAAAAAAAGGACTATCATTACTTAATATAGACGTCCCAGAGAGGATGTAGCTGGTATCCGATAATATTGTGGCGGTATTTATTGGGGAAAATTCGAACTTTGATTTTTAAAAATATTTGTATTACTTGCGGCAGAATTTATCATTTTGCTTTGCGGAATATTCCGCTAAGAGGGGGGGTTGTGTTTGTCTCATTCGGCTGTCTGCACAAAATAAAGACTCCCTTGCATAAACTAAAGAAAAGATATAACCTAATTAGGCTTTAGATAAAAGTTTTCTTAATATAAGATATTATACAATATGAAAAAATTAACAAAATGGGTTATTGGAGTAATTATGGCCATTACCATCATTACAGTTGGCTACTTTGTATCAAGAGGCCCGAGTGAAGTTTCTCAAAAAACAATCAAAATCGGTGTAATTGCGCCAATGACCGGTAACCTTTCTTTTATGGGTGAAGGTATAAGAGATGCTATTTTAATAGCGGAAGAAAACCTTAGGAATACCAAAAATAAATATGAAGTAATATTTGAGGACGACCAACTTGACCCTAAGATGTCTGCAAGTGCAGCTAATAAGTTGTTAAGTGCCGATAATGTTGATGCACTTGTGACTTTTAGTTCCGTAACCGGAAATGTGGTTACACCTATTGCAGAACAAAACAAAGTTGTGCATTTTGGCATAGCATCGGATCCTAACGTGGCAAAAGGTGAATACAATTTTATTCACTGGACACCTCCATATGAAGAAAATAAAGTTTTTATTTCAGAATTACAGCGAAGAGGAATTAAAAAACTTGGAATATTCGAAGGGAATGCACAGGGAGCCGCCGCTGTAATAGCCGATTTAAAAAAACAACTAGAAGGCACCGACATTGAAATAGTAACTAATCAGATGTTTAATTTTGGTGAAAAAGATTTCAGAACTACAATTGCCAAGGTAAAAGATAGTGGAGCTGAAATTTACTTGTTACTGGCTTTCTCGCCTGAATTAGAAATACTAGCTAAGCAGATGAAAGAGGCGGAAATAACTACACCGATCACATCTATAGAGTCTTTCGAACTTAGTGAACAGTTAGCTCTTTTTGAAGGAGAATGGTATATAAATTCTGCTGATCCAACATCAGATTTTACTAGTAAATTCAATGCTAAAGCCGGCAAATCGCCGACCTTGGGAGCGGCTAATGCATATGATATATTTAATTTGATAGTTGCTGCTAACGAAAAGGTTGAAGGGAAATTGAAGCCTACAAGTGACCAAGTAGTAGATGAATTAATGAAGATTACAAACTTCAGCGGTGCGCTTGGCGATCTAAATGTTAATGAAGATGGAATTGTTGTATCAAAGGCAGCCGTCCGTATGATAAAAAATGGAAAACCAGTTAGCATCGTCAAGTAGAAACTTGGTTGTATATGTTAAACAAAATTACCTCGTAAAACGAGGCAATTTTGTTGAAAAAAAACGATGAAATAGGTAAAATAAATTAAAATGGCCATACTTCCACAACTGATCTTAAATAGCATTATTGCTGGATCGATTTATACTTTAGTTGTGCTCGGTTTTAATCTTATTTATGGTGCAACAAAGTTTTTTAATTTGGCGCACGGCATAATGGTGACAATTGGAGGCTATGCGGTATTTTATTTTGCCAAAACATTAGGATTAAATATGTATGTCGCGATTATTCTTGGCGTCATCTTAGCTGGATTGGTTGGTTTTAGTCTGGATAAATTCATTTATTTCCCGCTTCGCAAACGTAAAGCATCAAACATGGTTTTGCTTGTTGCTTCGCTCGGGGCCATGACTGCTTTACAAGCCGTTATCTCAATTTTATTCTCCAGTCAATTTAAAACTCTTTCACAAAATATTGACACGCAGAAAATTATTAAAATTTTTGGGGGTGTCATAACACAAATGCAGCTTATTATTTTATTATCTGCTGTTTTAGTTATGGTGGCACTTATTATTCTTTTTTATAAAACCCAATTAGGTAAGGCTATACGGGCAATCAGCGACGATGAGGAGGTAGCACGGATTATCGGTATAAATACCAATAAAATAATCGGTTATGTCTTTTTATTCGGTTCAGCAATTGCTGGACTTGCCGGAATTTTAGTCGGTTTTGATGTGGGGATTGATCCGAAAATTGGATCAAGCTTACTGTTTAAAGGTGTTATTGCTTCCATTGTCGGTGGGGTCGGTAATATCTATGGTGGAGTTTTAGGTGCTTTTATTTTGGGATTTGTGGAAAATTTTGGCGTTTGGAAAATATCCAGTGAATGGAAAGATGCCATCGCCTTTGCGCTCTTAATTATATTTTTAATTTTCCGTCCACGTGGAATTATTAATAAGTAGTATGGAATATTTGATACATTTAACTATTTTATTTGCAATATACGCTATCCTAGGTGTTAGTTTAAACTTGGTTGTTGGCTATACTGGTCTCTTATCCGTAACTCATGCCGCTTTTTATGGAGTTGGGGCATATAGTACCGCAATATTTCTGACAAAAAGTGATGTTGGATTTTTTAACTCTTTGGTTTTAGGAATTGCAATAGTACTAGCCTTGAGTTTTCTAATCGGCGTAGTTTCGTCTAAATTTAAAGGCGATTATTATGCGCTTAGTACATTTGGATTTAATTCAATTATATTTTCTATTTTTTTGAACTGGCGAAACTTGACTAATGGCTCTTTAGGTATTCCCGGAATTTCCAGGCCGGAATTGTTCGGTATAAACTTTGCGAATAATTTTAATTTTATGATTCTTGCTGTGATATTTTTGGTTTTGACGTATTTAACCTCGCGTTTTGTGGTTAATTCCTCTTTTGGCCTAGTATTGAAAGCAATCCGCGAAGATGAAAGTGCTATTGCCGTTTTCGGCTATAACGCTCTGTATTTCAAACTGGTGGTTTTTGTTATTTCCGCCGCAATGGCGGCGGTTGCCGGCTCTCTCTTTGCCTCCTACATTACTTTTATTGATCCTTCTAGCTTCCAGTTTACTGAGTCGATGTTTATTCTCGTGATTATCATTTTGGGCGGTCTTGCCAACTTGCGTGGTTCGATACTGGGTGCATTGTTTTTAATACTACTTCCTGAAATTCTACGTTTTGTCGGTTTCTCGTCCGATATCGAAGCTCAAATGCGGCAAGTGATATATGGCATAATTTTAATTTTGCTTATGCTCTATAGGCCACAAGGGTTAGTGGGTAGATATAAGTTATGAAAATTATAGAGACAAAAAACTTAGTAAAACGATTTAATGGCGTACATGCTGTTGACCAACTTTCGCTCGGGATTGAGAAAGGAAAAATCACCGGCATTATCGGGCCGAACGGTTCTGGTAAAACAACATTCATCAATCTTTTAAGCGGAATTATAGAAATAGATAATGGAGAAATTATTATTGATGGTACAAAAAAAATTATAAGGATATTGCCACATAAAATTTATTTATACGGTATTACCCGAACATTTCAGGATGTTCGACTTTTTGAACAGATAACGGTATTGGACAATATTTTAGTTATCGTGACGAAGAGGAATGTTTTTAGCTCCCTTTTTGAAAAACACACTGAATGCCATCATAAAATTGCTGAAACCGTTTTGAATAAAGTCGGTCTTTGGGAAAAGAAAGATCAGTTGGTGATCAATCTTTCATACGGTCAGAGAAAACTTTTGGAGATTGCTCGAACGCTAGCGATGAAGTCTGAAATTTATCTTTTCGATGAACCTTTTGCGGGGCTTTTTCCAGAGATGAAAAAAATTGTTTCTAACATTATCCAAGAATTGCGGCAGGATAAAAAAACCGTTGTTTTGATTGAACATGATGTAGGTTTAATCCGAGAGCTTTGTGATCATATTTTTGTGATGGACGAAGGTAAATTATTGGCTGAAGGTAAACCTGAATCTGTTTTGGAAAAAGCAGAGGTTATCGGGGCGTATATTGGTGAATAAATAATAAATATGAAGAAAGAAATTTTACTACAAATTAATAATGTTTCAGTTCACTATGGTGGAGTAATCGCACTCGATGGTGTTGATATTTTGCTTAATGAGGGTGAAATTGTGGCTTTAATGGGACCGAACGGCGCTGGCAAGTCAACAATACTTAAAACTATTTTCGGCTTGGGGCCGATTCATTCTGGAGAAATTTTATGGTGCGAAAAAGAAATAATACCAGTTCCTTATGAAGTAGTGAAACGTGGCATTTCTTTTGTGCCACAAGGCCGACGGGTATTTAGTCACTTAACAGTTGAAGAAAATTTGGAAATTGGCGGCTTTATTATTAATGATAGAAAGAAATTGAAAATACGAATCACCGAAGTGATGGAAATATTTCCAATATTGAAGCAAAAACATAAATCTCAAGCTGGGACGCTTTCCGGTGGCCAACAGCAGATGCTCGCTTTAGCACGAGGGTTGATGACTAAACCGAAAGTTTTGCTGCTCGACGAACCATCACTTGGTCTTGCGCCTAAAATTGTTAAAGAAGTTTTTGCGAAGATTAAAGAAATAAACGAGAAACACAAAACGGCATTTTTAATAGTTGAACATAATATCAAATCATTGCTTGATATCGCTAGTCGCGGTTATGTTTTAGACAAAGGGAGCGTGGTAGCAGAAGAGTCTTCACAGAAAATTCTTAAAAGCGGCATTTTAGAAAAGGTATTTGTGGGAAAATAGATTTTATTTTAGTCACTTTATAGAGACTTAATTTTATATTATTAAGGCAAATAAAAAAGATACCAAATTGGTATTTTTTTATTTAAGTACCTCGTGCTAGCACGATGTCCCTCGATGCGCTTCGCTTACTTGGGACATTCGACTAGTGAGTGGTAGAAGTCCGAGGCAAGGCCGAGGATGTAGACCATGAGCGACCTCGAGCGTAGCCGAGAGGGAGTCGAATGGCGGAGAGTGAGGGATTCGAACCCCCGATCCACTTGCATGGATAACAGTTTTCAAGACTGCCGCATTCGACCACTCTGCCAACTCTCCAAAATTTTTTATATTCGACCCAGCTCTATCAACAAAAGTGGCCGAAGGCCATGAGCGACCCTGCGCCGTATGGTGCAGGGGAGTCGAATGGCGTCCCCGAGAGGAGTCGAACCTCTAACCTCTTGGACCGCAACCAAGTGCTCTATCCATTAAGCTACGGGGACATGATAAATATTATTTTTAAGTAGCGGTAGAGTGTTTAGGTTAAGTGCCTAAAACACGCAAGGTTTTACGCCATGCACCCTACGTGGTGCATGGCGGAGAGGGTGGGATTCGAACCCACGGACCGGTTTAACCCAGTCAACAACTTAGCAGGTTGCTGCTTTCAGCCGCTCAGCCACCTCTCCATGTAAAAATATTTAACTGCTATATCATAATACATTTTGCTGATTTTGGCAACCCTAGTTTTTAGCTAAAACTAGGCAAATTATTTGCTTAAAGCCGACCTGTTTTAATATTTTTGCTGCCTGATCTAAGGTGGCGCCGGTAGTTGCTACATCATCGATTAAAATAATATTATTTTTGCTAATATTAGCCAAATTTGGTATTTTTTTATTGATAACAAAAGCATCTGCTACATTGGTCTGCCGCTGCTTCTTATTGAGTTGAGCCTGGGTTTTTGTGTATTTTTTTCTGGATAATAGTGGCCAATAGACCAGATTTGTTTTTTTAGCCAAAGCCATAGCCAAAATTTGTGTTTGGTCAAATCCCCGCTGCCGTGCTTTGCGTGGGTGTAAGGGGATATTGGTAATGATAGTGTTGCTTGGCAGATTTATTTTTTGCAAGCGGGCAAACAAAGCCATGGCTAAAATGGATGCCAAACTCTCCAGATATTTATATTTAAAATGCTTGATCAGTTTTTGTACCAATCTTTGGTGGTAATCAAGACAGACATAGCAAGCAGTAAAATGAAAATTTTCTTCTGGCCAGGGTTTGGGCCCTATATTGACGGCCAATAATTGATTGACGCAATTTTGGCAACAGAGAGATCCTTCTCGACCACAACCCAGACAAAATCTGGGCCAGACATAATCCAGGAGTGCAAAAAATATTTTTTTGACTTCCAGAAAAAAGTTATTTAAAAAATAATTAGACATAGCGCTTTTCTTGGATTTTCTTGTTTAAAATTATTGGATGATGATTTTGTTTTGATGACTTAGAGTAATTTTTATTTTGTCGGTTTTTTTATTTAATAGATGAGCGGCTATTGGATTGGCTAGTTTTTCATCAATCAGGCGTTTGAGGCCGCGGGCGCCTTCTTTGAGCTGGCTGTGGTGTTTTATCAGCCAATTGATGACGCGGCTGTCTACTGCCAGCTCGACATTTTGTTCGGCCAAAGTTGCGGTCAAGCGGGCAATATCCTGCCGGATTATTTTTTTGCCAGCCGTTTGATCGATCGGCTCGAAGACAATGATATTGTTGAGACGATTAATAAACTCAGGCGGTATATAGTTTGGCAGGGAAGAAATGATTTGCTTGCTGACTGATTCAAATTTATTTTTATTGCCACTATCATCATCGGTGGCGAATCCCAAAGTGGCCTGTTGGTTGAATTCTGATAAGCCGATATTTGAAGTCATGATAATGACGCAGTTGCGGAAATTGACTGTTCGGCCAGTAGCATCAGTCAGCTCACCTTCCTCAAGGATGGGTAAGAGTAGGTTAAACACGTCAGGGTGGGCTTTTTCTATTTCGTCAAATAAAATCAGGATATAGGGCTTATTTTTTACTATATCAGTCAGCTTATTGCCTTCTTTGTAGCCGACATAGCCGGCCGGGGCGCCAATTAGCTTGGAAATATTAAAACCTTCACTAAATTCTGACATATCCAAGCGCAGAAGGTTATGAGTGCCGCCAAAGATATATTGAGCCAGCTGTTTGGCGGTTTCTGTCTTGCCTACGCCGCTCGGCCCTAGGAAAATAAAAGAAGCCAGAGGTTTATTTTTATCAGCCAGACCTGCTTTGGCCTGCCTAATAGTGTTGGCAATGGTAGCCAGAGCCTTGTTTTGGCCGAAAATGTGCTGGCCCAAATATTTTTCTAGATTAAGCAGACGCTTGTTGTCATCAGTAGTTAATGCCAAAATTGGCACTCCAGTCATGCCGGAAATAATTTCTTGTATATGGCCAGCGTCAATGCGCCCATATTTAGCTTTTTGCTGTTTATCTTCTTGGGCCTGCAGGCGCAGGAGCTCCTCAATATATTTTTCTTCCTGGTCGCGGTACTGCAAAGCCGCCAGATAATCTTCGGCTAAAATTGCCTGTTTTTTATTTTGCTGGCTATTATTTACATTTTCTTGGGCTTGTTTGATTTTTTTAGCTAGACTTTTTTTGGTATTTTGGACACGCAATTTAGCGGCTGCTTCATCGATCAAGTCAATGGCCTTGTCGGGCAGCTTTTTATCCGGTAAAAAGCGTTTGCTCAAAGTGACGGCCGCCTGAATAGCTTCGTCAGAGATAATGACATGGTGGAATTTTTCATAGTTTGATTTTATTCCTTGCAATATTTCCAGAGTTTCCGCTTCACTGGATTCGTTGATGATGATGGCTTGAAAGCGGCGTTCTAGCGCCCGGTCACTTTCAATATGTTTTTTGTATTCTTCAAAAGTAGTGGCGCCGATACAGTGCAGCTGGCCGCGAGCCAGGGCCGGCTTTAGGATATTGGCCGCATCCAAAGATCCGGCAGTCGCTCCCGCACCCATGATGGTATGTAATTCGTCAATAAATAGTATGATGTTGGGATCATTTTTTATTTCATTGATGACTTGTTTGAGGCGATTTTCAAATTCGCCTCTGTACATGGTGCCGGCTATTAGCCCCGAGATATCCAGATTTAATATTGTTTTATTTAATAGGACATCGGGCACTTGACCTTCGGTGATGCGCTTGGCTAGGCCCTCGATAATGGCTGTTTTGCCGACGCCAGCATCACCCAAAAGCACTGGGTTGTTTTTGGTGCGACGAGATAGTATTTCTATCAGGCGGTCAATTTCTTTTTGCCGGCCGATGACTGGGTCGATATCTTTTTGCACCTCCTGGCTAGTCAGATTGATGGTGAAGTTGTGCAAAGCGCTACCTTCGTCTAAGTTATCTTCAATCAATTTTTCTAGTTCTTGGGCAGCTTCTTCGCTGGTCAGATCGCTGAATTTAGAGGTGCTTTTTAAAATCAGATTCAGATGCTGGCGCAGGTTAGACAGATTGATGTTGGCTTGGCGGAAAAGATCATAAGTATTTTCATCTTGGCTGTTGGCCAGCCCCCAGAGCAGGTGCTCGGTGCCGATATATTGGTGCTGAAATTTATAGGCAGCTACCACTGCTTTTTCAATGATAGTCTGAGTTGAGGCTGATGGTTGCGGCAAACTGGCCGGGTCTGCATTGTTTTTTATTGTGTTGTTATCCGTTGGCTTTAAAAAATCTTGATTGACATGTTGCCTGGTCAGAATATCAGAACCTAGGGCACCTTTGGTGCTGAGCAGTGATGACAAAAGGTCAGCCGGTTCGATTTGGTCGTTATTTTTGGTAAAAGCTAAATTTTGTGCATTAATCAGCACTTTTTTGAAGTGATAAGTGAATTTATTCAATATGTCAGAAGTTTGGTCTTGGGCCATAAAAATTTATATTTTTCTTAAAGCGGCAATCCGTTCCTCAATCGGCGGATGAGTAGAAAACAAATTGGCTACATTTTTTCCAGAAAAAGGATTGGCGATATATAGGTGAGCAGTGGCTTTATTGGCGTGCTTTAGAGCCTGACTTTGGGCAGAGATTTTTTCTAGAGCTCTGGCTAAGCCCTCTGGATAGCGGGTCAAAAGGGCGCCGCTGGCATCAGCCAAAAATTCACGCCGACGGGAAATTGATAGCTGGATTAGTTTGGCAAATAAGGGAGATAAAATACTTAAGATAATGCCGATTAGCATAATGATGCCATTGCTGCCTCGGTCATTATTATCTCGGCCGCGCCACATAAAACTGCGCAGCAGCCAATCCGCTAAAAGGGTGATGATACCTACACAGACAATGACAATCATCATCAGGCGGATATCATAATTTTTGACATGAGATAATTCGTGGGCAATGACTCCTTCCAGCTCTTCATTTTCTAAGCCTTTGATAATCCCGGTAGTTAAGGCAATAGAGGAGTGCTGGGGGTCGCGTCCGGTAGCAAAAGCATTCATGGCCGGATCGTTGATGATATATATTTGCGGCATTGGTAGACCGGCAGTGATGCATAGGTTTTCTACCAAGCGGTAAATATATGGGTTGTCAGCTTTGACCAGTGGTTTGGCTCCGGCAGTAGCTAAGGCGATTTTGTCGCCAGCCAGCCAGCTGATGAGATTTAGTATTGTGGCCAATAAAACAGCGATGATTACTGGTCCATATTGGTCGCCTGAGTATTTGCCCCAGACCCAGCCTAGAGCAACGATTACTACAGCAAAAATAAGCATCAAAGCCCAGCTTTTTCTTTTGTTATCGTCTATTTGTGAGTACATAAATTTTATAGCTTTTATTATAAAAAGATAACAAAATTAGCACTCGTTGTCAATGTTTGCTAATGATTGTTTGTAATAAAAACAACCCGTCAAGTTGGATCAGTTTGACGGGTTGTTGATTGAGAAATTTAGAACTTTACTTGAACATTTTCTTTTTCGGCCGGATTGTCTATGCCAAAAAAGTCATAATTTTTGAAGCCCAGCATATTAGCAAAGATATTGGTAGGGAAGACCTGAATTTTAGTATTGAAATCTCTTACTTGTCCGTTATAGAAGCGTCGGGCAGCTTGGATTTTATTTTCAGTGTCTGAAATCTCATCTTGTAGTTGAAGAAAATTTTGCGAAGCTTTTAGTTCCGGATAGCCTTCGGCCACAGCGAACAAGCTTTTTAAAGTGTTGGACAGAGCATCTTCAGCTTTGGCCTTATCAGCTGTACTGGTAGCTTGCATAGCTTTTGATCTGGCTTCAGTAACCTTGGTGAAAACTCCAGCTTCATGCTTCATATATCCTTTGACAGTTTCAATCAAATTCGGGATCAAATCATAGCGTCTTTTTAGCTGTACATCAATATCTGACCAGGCTTCTTGAACGCGATTTTTGAGTCTGATCAGGCCATTGTATACGCCGACCAGCCACAAAGCAATCAATACAACTATGATCAGGATTATTAATAAGGTTTTTGACATAGTTTTGCTAGTTAATTTTATTAAATAATAGACTTTTATTGTACTAGAGATTGGTTTTTTTAGCAAATTGACCCTGACTGTATAAAATTTATTTTTTTATCCACAAGTCTAGTATTGATATGGCAAAATATGTTATAATTTGGTCATGGAGTTCCCAAAATAGTGGAGCCACTCTTTGATATAATATAGGAATTATTTATTTAAAAAATATGAAAAAAACTAAAATTTGGCCATTGTCCGTTTTAGTCATTATAGTTTCTGTTTTGAGCATTGTGGTGATAGAAAACGGGGCAAAGGCTCTCTGGGTGCAGCCGACTACTTTACCAGGGACCACTAGCCTCACTAATAATATAGTTTTTACACCGCTGTCTCAAAATTTGGACCTTGGTTCAAGCCAGATTATTAAGGGTGGTACGGATTTTTATATTAATCCCGACGGTCTGACCGGCATGAAGATAAGTGGCAGCGGCCTGGGAGCGGATATTAGTAGCCCAGTAGTTGGGGCCAGCATTAGCGGCACTAATGTCGGCGCAAGCTTGACCGGTACAACCGCCGCCTTGTTTCATGGCCAGATTTGCTTTAATGACCCTAGTGTCCCCAGCAATTGTATTAGTTCCTGGCCATCAGCCGGGACTTCTTACTGGACATTGGCTGGTAATGATATTAGCAATAACAATTCAGGCAATGTTAATATTGGCTCGTTGTGTTTAAGTGGCGTATGTCGGACAGATTGGCCAGCAGCTGGAGCTACTTATTGGACCCTGAATGGTAATAATATCAGCAATAACAATTCAGGCAATGTAGGTATTGGCACCAGCAACCCAAACCGTAAACTGCATGTAGCTGATTCCGCTAATAATGCCGAGATAGACTTGCAGACTGGTAGCAATAATTATTGGGCCATTTATCATGACAGTGCTACAGAGGATTTGCGTTTTTGGAACAGTGATTCTACTAGTGGTGATCAAAACGTTTTATATCTCACACACAGTGGCAATGTTGGTATTGGCGGTGCTCCACAGACCGCTCGTTTGAATGTGTTGACTAATACTGACTATATTTTTGCTATCAATGGTGAATCAACTGCTGCCTTGGGTCTTGGTGTGAATGGCAAAGGTTGGATTGGTTTAGCTGCTCAAGGCGTGGGCTCAAATAGTGTTGCTATGGTTGCCGTGGCTGCTGCTGGCGCTGGCATTACTGGCGCTAGAGCTGCTAGTTTTTCCGGCGATATTTATGCAGATAGCAATATGGCTATTAGCACTACTCCTTCTTCTAGCTATAAATTACGTGCCGTTGCCAGCGGTACTTCTGGTAGTGCGACAGCTATTCGTGGCGATAGTGTTACGGGCTACGGTGTTTATGGGTACGCATCGGATCCTACTTCTGGTACGGGTGTTTATGGCCGAGGCATGACAGGTGTTAAAGGCGTGGCTTTGACTGGCGGCATGGCCGGGTCTTTTGATGGCTCGGTGGAGATTAATAATGCTGGCGTTTTAAATGTTTCTGGCTTGGTTACCAGTGCTGGTGGTTTTCGCAGCGTTGGTGTTAATGGATATTTTTACTTAACTAGTGTCAGCGCGCCTACTATCACTTGTGTAGATAATACTAATCGTGGGGCAATATACTTTGATCAAACTAATCGTTTGTATGTTTGTACCGGAGCGGGTGGCTGGAGATATACTACCCTTAACTAGTCGATTATATTATTTAAGTTTTAATGCATCTCAATTCCCATTTCCATTTTTATAGCCGGATAGCAGCTAGTGTTTTAATTGGCCTATTTGGCTTTTTTTTGCTGCATATTTCCGTCGATACCACTGCCCAGCAGGTGACAGTTTTTCACGAAATTCCAATTAGTGGTTGGGCTTGGTCAGATAAGGCCGGCTGGATTAGTTTGAATTGCATGAATGATTATGATGGCGATGGCGATTTGGAAGATGGTTGTGTGGCTGGCCCCTGGGGTCTGCACGTGAAAAATGTCGATAATCAATCTTACATTCAAGGTTGCGCTTATGGTGTGACCGGCACTAATCAAAATGATACCTTGGGTTGGATATGTTTTTCTGATCCGGGCGGCGCTATCGCTACCCAAGCTCCTGCCAGTGGTGTGTCTTTTAGTGGTGGGAATGAGGATTATACTTATTATACTTGTGATGTCTTGGGAGGTGTTTGCCAGGCTAATCTATTGAACCCTGCCGATCAAGGTACAGATATTGGCCGGTCTTGTATGGATTTTTCTATTTGTAGTCAGGATTGCACCTATATTGATCCTAGCGACACAGTAAAACATTGCCAAGGCACAAGTAGAGTTTGTGTTGATGATAAGGATTGTGAATATGGCTGTGGTGGCGGCCCCAATAATCAATATTTGATGCGCGGTGTTTGTTATAATTATAGAGACGAGTCAGCCTACCCAGATAAGGAAATACTAAAGACCACTTATGATCCATTTGGTAATAATCCGCCTGTCGGTTGGCGCTATTGCTATGTAGGCCGTGATTGCTCCGGTTATCTTTCCGGGGGGATGGGGGAAGAGTGTATTTATCCTCAGGTTTTTGATCAGAGCCTTAATCAAGGCAGGGGGCGCTGTTTCAATGGTGTCTCTTACAGTGCGCAATTTTGTACCTATGATGATGATTGTATAAGTGGTTATTTTTGTTCAGTCACCTTTAATGATAATTTTATTGAATCGCCAGTAGTAGATTGCACCAACACCACGCCGCCGTATAGTTGTAGCGATGGTTATCAATGTACAGAACATCAGCAAACCTTTGCTTCATATTCTAATGCCTTAAGCACAAATCCCGAGGATGCCAATGGCTATGCCAGTGTTTTGAAGCTGGAAAATCCAGCAGCGCCTCTTATTAATAATAAATTAGGGTTTCCATTATTTCTTGAGCTTGATCCAACCGAGCGTTCCAATATTCACAGCATGCAATATGATCCGGATAATCCAAATATAGATAGTAATAATCCTATTAACGGTTGCTTTAATTGTTATAAGCAGAAGACATTTGTTTGTAGCGGAAGCGGTGCGGCTTGTTCATGTAGCGATCCGCAGGCCAATAGCTGTAATAGCGCTGATTGCGTTGGCGGTGTTGATGATCGGTGTGTTTTAGTAGAAACTAAAAATTTTTGTGATAATTGTCTGGAGTATTTTTATTATACAGAGAACGATTTTCCTAAGGTGTGTGATAATAGCCCAGGCACAATTTGCACCAGTGATGCGTCTTGTCCATCCGGTGGCACCTGTCGGCAAACTACCTCAGGCAACAAATGTGTTGCTTTGCCCGATGAAACCCCAGCTTTGGGCTGTACTTTGGGGGTAAACTGCCCAGCTATAGATACTGAAGGCATACGGAACAGCTGTGAGAGCAGAAGCATAGGTAATATCAAGAAAGTCCTGATGGGCTACAACTGTTTTGACTGTACGGTTGAGAATTTTGGTAATTCTTGCGAGCTAAATTCTTATAATAAAAATATTAATCGTTGTAAATCATGCTTATCTGTGCTTAGGGTGCCGGGTCTGACTTTGGATAACGAAAAAGACACCATAGTCGCTTCAGCTGATCCATTTGACGCTAATCAATACGGACGCTTATGCGGCTGGAGCTTTAATGGCGTGGATAAACCGGCCTCTGCATATAATAGTTTATTGGGTTGGATTCAGTTTTCACCGCGGATTACTACTAGCACTAATCCCTATTTCTCCGTGGACAGGGGCAGTATTTACAGCAAAAACAGAATTGTTTCTCCATATTATCCGCCATTCGGCAAATATAATGCCTCTTACATTATAGAGTCAGGCGGCAACATTGTTAATTTTATAAGCTCCAGTACAGCAACCGGCCTATTTACCGGCGAGCTTAGCAATCGTCCGTATATAGATTTTTTGCAGCCAGTCGGTACTGATAATAAGTTTGCCAATGCTTTGGGCAAGCTGGATTATAAGGGTCTTATCACCCCAGCTAAGACAGATGGCGTTACTGGTAAAAAATACAATAAATATGGTTCAGAAATACTTGAGTTTATTGACAGTGATGGGATTATATCTACCAATGATAGCTCTGGCTTTGGTGATCAATTTACCGCACCATTAAATGGCAAGGTTTTATATGTAGCCAAAAATGCCAGTGGCAATGCATCTTTGTATGTCCAAAATGTTTTGACGATTTTGGCCGGCAGCGGCAATACATCTGGCGCCGGTATTATTGTGGTGGATGGCAACCTGCATATTGATAGAAATATTGATTATGGCAGCAGCGCTAATTTGACAAACTTAAAACAGATACCATCATTAGTTTGGGTGGTGCGTGGTGATATCAAGGTAGATCCTTCGGTGACTAAAATAGCTGGTACATTTATTGCTTTGGGCAAGCCGACCATAGCCAATTGTTCTGCCGGGGTAGAGGGTTGCGGCCGATTTGTTTCCGGTTTTTATTATGTCGGCTCGCCAAGCCTGAGCAATCAATTGGTGGTTGTCGGCAATGTTTTGGCTAAAAAATTTATTTTAAATAGGACATATATTGACCCCCTTACCGGTGCACCGGCCGAGCAGTTTATAAATGATGGCCGCTTGCAAACCAATCCGCCTCCTGGCATGACCGACCTTAGCAAAGTTATACCCAGGTTTACCCATTGATATTATTTGGCTCAAAGGGTGAAAATATGTTATAATTTAAGCTACAGTACATGTTCGCTTATCCTGATATGCTAGGAAAAATTTTAGGATATAAAAAATAAATTTTAGCTTATTTATATAGTAAAGAAAGTATGAAATTATTTGCTAGTAGCGCCAGTTATCTAGGCATTGATATCGGCACTTCCAGTATTAAAATGGTAGAGCTGGAAAATTTGAAGGGTCAGGCGAAGCTCAAAACCTATGGTTATGCTGATGTGGCTACCAACATAATGCGGGGCACAGTAGAAAAAAATAACCAAGCCATCGCTGATTATATTAACTTGATTGCTCATAAATCTAGAATAGAAACCAAACAGGTGATAGCCGCTTTGCCCACTTTTTCTGTTTTTAACTTTATTATCTCTTTACCACCTATGCCCAAAAAAGATCTAGCGGCAGCTATTAAATGGGAGGCGAAGAAATTTATTCCAGTGCCCATTGAGGAGATGATTTTGGATTGGAAAATTTTGAATAAGAAGAAGATTAAGCCCAGCTCCGGAGCCATATCAGGCTTATTTAATAAAAAAATAGGTGGCAATCAAGCATCAGAAGAAATGCCGAATAGTGATGAACCAAGCGCCAAGGGCAATGTTTTAAATGATATGGTGAGCAATGTGGCCGGCACCAAAAATGACGATAAAAATTATCGGATATTATTGACGGCTGCTCCAAAGAATTTAGTAGCCCGCTACATTGATATTTTTAAGAAAGCCAAACTTAATCTTTTGAGCCTAGAAACAGAAGCTTTTGCCTTGTCGCGTTCTTTGATAGGCAATGATACTTCTACTATTATGGTGGTTGATATCGGCTCCAGTAACTCAGATATATGTATTATTGAAGATGGCGTACCAGTTTTAAACCGGGGCATAGATACTGGTGGCGAGTCTATTACTAAAGCTATTATGAATAGCTTGAATATTAATCAGGACAGGGCTGAGCAGTTTAAACGAGATTTTGGTCTAGCGGCAACCGGTAGCAATCAAAACATTCCCGATGTTATTCAGAAATCATTGAATTCTATTATCAATGAGATTAAATATATTTTTGAAATCTACCAACGACAGGGAGCGACCACTATTGATAAGATTATTTTGACTGGCGGCAGCGCTTGGTTGCCAAATTTACCCCAATATTTGTCAGATTTGTTGAAGTTGCCGGTGGTGATCGGCGATCCTTGGGATAGGATTATATATCCTTTGGATCTCAAACCAGTTTTGCAAGAAATTGGCCCGCGCATGGCGGTGAGCATAGGTTTAGCTATGCGTGATATTTAATAATGGCAGATAAACATGGCTGATGACAAAAAGATCAATTTGATGCCAGAAAATTTGCGCGGCAAAGAAGAATCCTTTAAGCCGAAGTCCGGTTTGCATTTGTCGCCAGACTTGTCATTGCCTGGTAAAACCTTTTCTCAACCCAAAGGCAGACCCAGCGGCAGCGATGTTTCTTTTTGGTCAAAATTGATCGGGGTTTTTGGGGCAAAATCAAAAAAAGTCAGTATTGATCAGTCGCCAAAAGTGAAGCAAGAAATGACCGGTCCAGCTCACGACTTTGAAATACCAAAATTTGATTCACCGATAATGACAGCCAAGACTGCAGATTTTAAGATGCCAAAAAACGGACCAGAAGTGCGTCCGGGCATTACTAATAAGGCTAAGGTTGAAGAGAGCGGCAGTAAACCATCTTTTTGGCAAATATTAGCCAAATTTTTTCAAGGCAAGCCAAAAATACCCAAAGTTCCTCAACCCAAAAAGACCAACGGATCCATACTAGCTAATAGCGCAAAAAAGAATGGTTTTAAGCCAGAAATAGAAATGCGCATGCCCAAATCCGAGCCAGCACCAAAGGTGTTGCAGGAGTTGAATCGTCCAGCGGTGACAGAAAATAAAGTAGAAGATATTTTAGAAGTAAAAACTACTGCCGAAAAAGTCATTGCCCCCATACCGGAGCCAGAAATAAAGTTTGTACCAGAAAAAAAACCCGAGCCCTTAGTGGAGCCTATACCAGTGGCGCCGGTGATAGAAAAGAAAGAAAATAATTTTATCATCCCAGAAATATCGGCTACCAAAGCCGCTAAACCAGAGGCACCAAGCGTTGAATTGTCGTCAGCTAAATTTCACCAACCAAGTGTTCGAGACAAGGGGCGTTTATTGGGGAATGGCAACGGCATTGATTTGGTGCCGACAGCCGCTCGGGTGCGCAGCTGGTTGCAGATCAGTGGCTTATTATTTTTATCCATCTTAGCTTCAGTGATAGTTTTGGCTTTGTTTTATGGCGCCTTATATCTCCAAGAAAAAGATATAGCCCGCAAACAAAAAGTAGAACAAGAGAAAATTACCGAAATAGAAAAGAACATCTTGAATTTTACTGAATTAAATAAAAATATCAGTGATTTGGGAGCAAAGATTAAATTGGTTCAAGAAACCCTGAACAAGCATATTTATTGGACAAACTTTTTCGCCTTGTTGGAAAAATATACCCTGCCGGACGTATTTTATAGCGGCCTGGCGGCCGGCAATAATGGCGCTTTGACCCTGTCAGCCACAGCCAGCAGCTATGATTCAGTAGCTAAGCAACTGAAGATTTTAGAAGATTCATCTGCTCAAGAATTTGTCACCTCTGTCAGAATCAATTCTGCCAAACAAGGTGAAAATGGCAATGTCAGCTTCACTATCAATTTAGTCTTAAACCCGAAATTATTTTATTATTCGCCAACCGATAACAATGGCCAGTAAAAAAAATATCCAATTTGAACAACCCTCCGAGATTTTGATTTTATTTAATCGCTATCTGATTATTATCATTGCGGTGATTGTTTTTGCTGTTTTGATGTCGGGGTATTTCTTTTTACTGAAACCAAAAATTAATACCAATAATGATTTACAATTAGAATTGAGTCGTATTCAGAATAATCAGCAGACTAGTCAGCATCTGTTGGATAGCCTTGAAAAACTAAAAGAACAATACGAGAGTATTGAAGTTTCCCGGCAAAATGATCTTGATCGAATTCGCCAGATGATACCCGATAATCCTCAAATAGCCGAGTTGTTTGTGGTTACCAATAGATTGGCAGTCAGCAAAGGCTTTAAACTAAACGGTATAAACATAGTTGATAATCAGGCAGAAAATACAGAGACGAAGACAGTCGAGCGAAATGCCAATGCTCTGGATAATGGTGCTCCGGCCACTGAAGTAAAAAAAGAAACAACTACCATTGAGAAGCCAAAAAATAGCCTAAATAGCATGCTGCTGCAGTTTAGCATTACCAAAATGTCCACCCAAGAATTAGCCGTAGCTAATCCAGATTTGGCCGGCCAATCAATTTTGGACAACAAGACAAACTATCAATTATTCAAAGAATATTTGGTTGCCCTGGAGGAAAATCTTCGTTTATTTGATATCCAGACAGTCGCTTTTAGCAGCATAGGCGAGATCAGTCCGGAGCAAAACCCAAATGAAATACCGCGGCCAAGTTTTACGTTCACAGTAATGACATATTATCGTTAAATATTTATGGAAGATAAAAAGAGACTTACTACTTTATTGATTGTTCTAGCTATAGCTTTGATAGCCGGTGGTTTGTATTTGTTTTTCGTAAATCGCGGCCTTGATTTCAGTTTTCTTCCGTGGTTTAAAAAGGATGAGACCACAACGGTTAGCCAGATACAGCAGATCGAGGCAGCTAAAAGATTGACAGAGCAAAATTTGCAAGATTTTGTCAGGGGTAATCGTTTGGACGACTTGGCAAGCGATGAGCAGTATCAGGATTTGCAAGGTTTGGATGTGAATATCAGCCTTGATAATCCGGGGAATACCCATCCTTTCACTACGCCGAGCACTGATGCTCCGGCTGCCAACCCCGGCACCTAAAAGCTTAATAACAGGCCGGGCGAAATTTTCACCAGAGATTTTATGACCCAAATAGAGACAAAAAAATTGCTTGACTGGCTCAAGCAGAACAATTTTATAAGCGCCGAACAGTATCAAGAGCTAGCGAATCAAACATTCGCTTCTTTTGCTGATATAGAGAAAGCAGTGCGTCGTCTGGTTTTGCTGTCAGATGAAGATTGGACGCAGGCCAAAGCAGTTTTTTATGGCATGGAATACGTCAGCTTAATAGGCCAGGCGATTGATAGTCGGATATTAAATATTTTGCCAGTCGATTTAGCAGAGAATTATCAATTAGTAGTATTCGCTCAGCAAGGAGATAATATTTCAGCCGGTCTAGTAGATCCAAACAATCTCAAGGCCATGGAGGCTTTGAATTTTTTGGCGCGCAAAAAAAATTATCAAGTCAAATATTACATTATATCTGTTGATAGCTATCGGGCAGCTTTAAAACAATACGAAACTTTGGGTGAAGAAGTAGGGCAGGCCTTGGATACGGCAGAGGCCATCTTTGCGCCCCATGAGGAGGAACTGGCTGGCGGCGGGGAAGTCGGCGAAGTAGTAAAAAGCGCGCCAGTTTCCAAGATCGTGTCGGTGATTCTTCGTCATGCCATAGAAGGCCGAGCCTCTGATATTCATATCGAGCCAGTAGGTAAACAAAGCAAGGTTCGCTATCGTATTGACGGCATTTTACATACTACGATAGTTTTGCCGATCTATGTGCATGCTGCTTTAGTTTCTAGGGTAAAAGTCATGGCCAACCTAAAAATTGATGAGACGCGGGTGCCTCAAGATGGCCGTATACGCTTGAATATTCATAATAAAGATATTGATTTTCGTATTTCCACTTTGCCACTCATGGGTCAGGAAAAAGTCGTGATGCGTATTTTAGAAACACCAGATAAAGCACCTACTTTCAAAGATCTGGGTTTCTATGGCTTGCAGGCCAAAGTAATAGAAGAAAATATTGAGAAGCCCCATGGGTTATTTTTGCTGACCGGCCCGACTGGTAGCGGTAAATCAACCACTCTGTATGCCGCTCTAAGTTATCTCAATAAAGAAGAAGTAAATATTGCTACCTTAGAAGATCCGGTAGAATATTATATACCTGGGGTGAATCAATCACAGATCAGGCCAGAGGTCAATTTTACCTTTGCTACCGGCCTAAGATCATTATTACGCCAAGATCCGGATATTATTATGGTCGGTGAGGTTCGTGATAATGATACAGCGGAACTTGCTATTCATGCCGGCCTGACAGGCCATTCTGTATTGACCACTTTACACACAAATGATGCTGTCGGCGCTGTGCCGCGCTTATTTGATATGCACGTTGAGCCATTCTTACTAGCCAATACCTTGAATGCCGTCGTTGCCCAGCGTTTGGTGCGACGTATTTGCCCAAAATGCAAAACTGAAGAGAAATTACCACCCGCCCTGGACAGCGAGGTGAGGAATATGATTGCTAAATTACCCGACGAAGCTATATATGGCGGTCTAGACCGCAATAATATTAAGTTTTATAAAGGCCAGGGATGCATTAATTGCTCGCAAACTGGCTATAAGGGCCGCTTATCCATTGTCGAGGCTATAAACGTCACCCGTGAGCTTCAGGAGATTATTGCTAAGGGTTTTCCGCGCACAGCCGCTGAAGAAGAGCTAAAAAAGCAGCATTTTATCACCATGGAGGAAGATGGCGTTATTAAGGCGGCTTTAGGCATGACTACCATAGAAGAGGTCCTACGCGTCAGTAAAATGTAATTAAATTTATTTATATGGGATCAAAGAAAATTTTAGTTGTCGAAGATGATAGTTTTCTATTGTCGATGTATAGCACCAAATTAAATCTGGAGAATTTTAAGGTTTCTACGGCTACGACCGGTCTTCAGGCTCTAAAAGTAGTAGCCAAAGACCAGCCGGACTTGATTTTATTGGATCTTAATCTGCCAGAAATGAGCGGTTTTGATGTTTTGGACAACCTTAAAAAAGATGTCGGCACCAAAGATATACCAGTGATCGTTTTGACTAATTATTCCCAAAAGGAAAATATTGATAAGTGTTTTGCTTTGGGTGCGGTTGATTATTTAATCAAGGCTCATTTTGTGCCAGCTGAAGTGGTTGATAAGATCAAAAAGATTTTAAATAAATAGTTTTTTTAGATGTCTGATACTTTATTCATCAACAAAATTTTAAATATTGCTTTAGAGCGTCGAGCCACCGATGTGCATTTGGTGGCTGGGAATAATCCTGTTTTGCGCATTGATGGTCGTTTGATAACTTTGACAGAGGAGCAGGTTTTGACGCCGGATCTGATTAGTTCGCTGATCGGTTCTTTTTTGGATAAAGAATTGGTGGATCGACTCAATGTAGAGCGGGAGATAGTCACTATTTATGCTTGGGCCAATCGAGCGCGTTTTCGAGCTAAGATTTTTTATCAAAAGGGATATCTGGCCCTATCTTTGCGTTTAGTGCCGCCGGTCATTATGTCTCCCAAAGATTTGGGCATTCCACCAGCAGTTGCACAAGTTTTGTCCAAAAGCAATGGCTTAATAATTATTACTGGTCCTTATGGCAGTGGTCGCACAACTACAGCTGCTTCGTTGATTGAAACTTTAAATCATAATCGGGGACTGCACATCCAGACTTTGGAGCAGCCGATAGAATATTTGTTTACCAACAATCAGTCAATTATCGAGCAGCGCGAAATTGGCCGCGATGTGACTAGCTTTTCCCACGGTCTACAGACGGCCGCTGATGAAGACGTGGATGTTATTTTGGTTTCATCTTTACATGAAGACGGTTTAGAAGAAATTATTTTAGAGCTAGCAGAAAGTGGTAAGCTGGTGATAGTGATTATGGATGCCGATTCGGTTATTTCAGCTTTGGACAGGTTTATCAGCAATTTAGCTCCAGAAAGAAGGGCTTGGGGTCAGGCATTGTTAGCTGAAGTGCTACTAATAGCTATGGCCCAGCGCCTGGTCCCTAGAGTTAGCGGCGGCCTGAGTTTGGCTGTTGAGGTTTTGACTATGACGCCAGCCGTCAAATCCAGTATAAAAGACAGCCATTTATATCAGCTGAATAGTATTATGCAGACTTCGCGTGATGAGGGCATGATTCATATGGATAAATCTTTATGGGATTTGGTGCATGCGGGAGAAATTAATTCAGACGAGGCTATGAAGCTAGCTGATAATCCGCAAGCCTTTAAACAAAGCATCAAATAATTTATGGCATTGTATAAATACAGGGCAAGGGATATTGATGGGCGGCCTAGCCGCGGTATTGTTGAGTCAGGCACAGAAAACGAAGCAGCTGAACTATTGATTGAGCGTGGCCTGATTATTTTATCTTTGCAAGAAACCAAGCAACACAAGCAATTTAAAATAAATATCAATATTGGTAGCGTGGGCCAGAAAGATTTGGTTGTTTTTTCTCGACAGCTGGCGGTGATGATTCAGGCCACTATTCCAGTGGTACAGGCTTTGCGTATTTTGGCTCAACAAACCACCAATGCTGTTTTTATTGATAAGATTGTAGAAATGGCCGATGATGTCGAGGGCGGCATGAAGTTGTCGGATGCCTTGGCTAAGCACAAGCGCATTTTTAGCAATTTTTATGTGGCTATGATCAGGTCAGGTGAAACCTCCGGTCGCCTAGAGGAGGTTTTGGAATATTTGGCTGGTCAGATGGAAAAAGATTATGATTTGACTTCTCATATCAAGGGCGCCATGATTTATCCAGTGGTTATTTTGGTGGGCATGTTGGGCGTGGGCATTTTTGTGATAGTCGGCATTTTGCCCAAGATGATGAGCATGCTCAAAGAAAGCGGCGCCGAATTACCATTGACTACCAGGATGCTGATTGGTATTTCTGATTTTATGGTCGGACAATGGATTTGGCTGCTGATCATTGTCGGCGCGCTATCGGCCTTGTTTATCTTTTGGAAAAAGAGTAAAAGTGGTAAGGTGATGTGGGATGCCCTCAAGATACGCTTGCCGATATTTGGGCCATTATTCAAAAAAATATATATTGTCCGTTTTACCAGAAGTTTATCAACTTTGATCCACGGAGGCGTGCCAATTGCCTTGGCCTTGCGCATTACGGCCGAGGTTGTGGATAACGAGGCTTATCAAAAATTAATTTTGGATACCGTAGCCGAAGTGGAGGGCGGCAGCTCAATTTCTACCTTGTTTGCCAAATCTAATTTGATGCCAAAAATGCTTGCCCAAATGATGGTGATCGGTGAGCGGACAGGCAAAATTGATACTATTTTGGATAGATTGAGTGATTTTTATGGCCGGGAAATAAGCCTGATGGTGGCCAATCTCACCACCCTGATGGAGCCGTTGATTTTGATCATTATGGGTGTTGGTGTTGGTGTCATGGTGGCGGCCGTGATGATGCCAATGTATCAATTGGCGCAAAGCATGTCCTAAAGTATTTGTCTGTTCCGGCAAAAAATGCTATAATTTAATCAGTTAATTTTTTTATCAAACCAAGGCATTCTTTTTATGCGATTAGAGCTTTGGGGTACTCAAGCTTTAATCATATCAAGGTAGCTTGGTATGAAAGGGGGTGAAACAATGAAAAAACTAAAAGGTTTTACATTGATTGAGTTATTGGTCGTCATTGCTATTATCGGTATTTTGGCTACAGTGGCCATTGTCAACCTAAACACTGCTCGAGAAAAAGCCAGGCAAGCCAATGTTTTATCGGCTTTGAGCTCATTGACTTCAGCTATTATTGTTTGTATGGATGATGGTGAGCATTTAACCTACACCGGTTCCAGCGTGTGTGATACGGCTACTGCCGGGCATGGAACGCCAGTTGAAGGTCAGCCAGTTTGCGCGACCGGCGGTTCCAGTGTTTGGCCAACGCTAGAGAGTAGTTGGGATTATAATGATACCTGTACGTCAACGGTTGATGGGACAGGCGCACCCACCTGGACAGTTTCCGCATCCGGTCCGACAGCTAGAAGTGTGACTTGTACGCAAACCGGTTGTGTCACTCAATAATTATTTTATCAATATTTCTTACCAAAAACTGCTCCCATTAAGGAGCGGTTTTTGAATAAAATTGATTATTTTGCTATAATTACCTTATGAAAAAATATATTCAGAATGGGTTTTCCTTGGTGGAGATTTTGGTGGTGATAGCCATCATTGGTATTTTGGCTAGCCGGCAGATAGTGAACCTAAATAGAGCCAGAGAAAAAGCCAGACTAGCTTCTTTGCAAGAGACATTGCAGCCACTGGTGCCTTTAGCTCAAATTTGTTTTGATAATGACGAAGAAATTATGGATGGCGCCACGCCAGCTCTTAGGTGTAATAATAGCCCTTGGACTCCGGAAGGCACTTTTTGTCAAAGTGATGTTTGGCCGCGCTTGAAAAATGGCGCCATACCTGGCACTTGCACTAGCGATCTCACCAATAAAACATTCTCTTTTTCAGCTAGCGTTGACGGCGTGACTTTTACTTGCAATCAAACTGGCTGCACCAAATCGCCATAAAAATAAAACTTATGTTTAATTATGATCTGAAGACCAAAATAATTAGCGGTTTTATTTTAGCCCTGTTAATCGCTGGCGCTAGCTGGCTGGTAAGCTACAATCGCAGCCGCAGCCAGGATCTGTTGACCGTTATCCAAGCAAAAAATCTGGCTATTGCCCTAGAGAAATATTATGACCAGCGTCAAAACTATCCAATTGCCTCTAGTATGCCAGTAGATGATATTATGCAAATCAGCGAGCAGGGCATAAATCAAGAGGGTAATAAGGTTTATTGGCAGACAACTGGTGTTTGGCCAAGGAGCGCTACTTATGTTGGCCAGAGTGATAATTATGCTATTTATTTTACTTTAGAAAATGCCTGGACAATTTGGGGTTTAAAGAGTCTAAAAGGCGGAGTTTGCGGCTTTACTAAAAATGTCGTCTGGCAGTGTCAGGCCCAATAATTTTTTATAAAGGGGCCATGACTTTGGGGCCCAATTATGTTATAATAAAGCCATGTTAGTCATAGCTTTAGTTTTTATTTTTGGCCTGATAGTAGGGAGTTTTTTGAATGTGGTGATATTTAGGTTGCATCGTCAAGAATCTTTTGTCAGGGGTTATTCCAAATGTTTATTTTGTGGTCATCGGCTCTATGCTCAGGATTTGGTGCCATTATTTAGCTATATTTTTTTGCGAGGCCATTGTCGCTATTGCCGGCACAGATTTTCCGCTCAATACCCTCTGGTAGAGCTATCCACAGCCATATTATTTCCCCTGATTTTTATAAAATTTATACCCGGTGATTGGCATCTGATAGTTAGCCAGAATATTTTGGGTCTACTGTTTGCCTGGATTTTGACTGCCTTTTTGACTATTATTTTTGTTTATGATTTAAAGTATTATTTGATTTTGGATGCCGTAGTTTTGCCGGCCATTATTCTGGCCCTAGTTTTTAATTTATTACTAGGAGCCAATTTTATAAATTTGTTTTTAGCCGGTCTGTTTGGCGCCGGCATATTCTTTTTGCAGTTTGCCATCTCCAAAGGCACCTGGATAGGCGGCGGCGATATCCGTTTGGGGTTTTTGATGGGAGCGGTTTTGGGCTGGCCGGAAGTGGGCATTGCTCTTTTTTTGGCCTATATTTTGGGTGGAGCTTATAGCTTGGGCCTGCTTCTTACTGGGAAAAAGCACTTATCCGATAAGGTGGCATTTGGTACATTTTTGTCATTGGCCACTTTTATCACCATGCTTTATGGCCAGACTATCCTGACTTGGTACATATCTTTATTGGTCGGCTAATTCATTTAAATATATGCAAAAATTAAACAATAAGATCATAGCCAGCTATCAATCAGGCTTTACTTTACTCGAGATTTTGATAGTGATAGCGATTATTTCTATTCTGGCCGCCGCATATTTTAATAGTATCAAGCAGACTAATTTTCAAAAATTAAAAATGGCAGGCGAGAAAATGGCATCAGATATCAATTATGCCAGAAATCTGGCCATCTCTCGAGCCACCTATAATGGGTCATACTACCCCGGCTCTTATGGAGTTGCTTTTTATAATGGCGACGGTAGTACTACCTATAGCCGTTATATTATTTATGCGGGTAATAAAAGCAATGTAATAAAAACCGTAACTTTGTCCGATAAAACTTTTCGCTTAGTTGATCCAAACATGTCCCCATTTAATATAAACCAAATTACCTCGGTGTCGTTTGCCTTTATTAGTGAAAATAAGGTTTCGGCTAGTGATTTTAAACTGAACTCCAATGGCGAATATCAAATAGCCATTATGCAGTTGGTGCCAATTCAGCAAGGCGCATATACTTATAATACTTATAATAAATTTTTTGTCAGCTTAGGATCAGTTTCGGGTGATAATTATGCCTGGGGCGGAGGATCCCTGTCTTATGATTATATTAGCCCAGTATGTGGTAATGGTAAGCTGGAGACAGAGGCGGGCGAAGAGTGCGACTTGGGGTCGGGCAATAGTGACACTGGTTATTGTTTATTAAGTTGTAAAATTAATGAATGCGGCGATAATCATTTATATTTGGGGGTCGAGGAATGTGATAGTCCGGGCATCAGGACTTGTCCGGACCCCACTCAGCCAGTTTGGTGTTATCGATGTGGGACTGACGCAATCTGTGATCCTATTTATCAAAATCAAGGTAGTTGTGTCTGGGATGAACTAGGCGCATGCAGGCATTCAAGTTTTGGATGTTCTGCTATATGCCGCGTGCCTTTTTAGTGGTAGCAAATTAAAATTATGCGTTTAGATGAAGATATAGCTTTTAAATCAGATAGCGGTTTCACTTTGATTGAAGTGCTTTTGGCTTTGACTATTTTTGCCATTGGCATTTTGGCAGTAATTACCTTATCGGATGCCAATGTGCGTTTGGCCAAAGAAAGTGCTGATAGGGTTTTGGTAGCTAATTTGGCCAGAGAAGGCATTGAGTTGGTAAGAAATGTGCGTGATAGCAACTGGCTAAAAATAGAAGATAATCAGACAGATTGCGGGGGTAGTGATATATGCCCTTGGGATTATCGTCTGCACGCTGAAGACAATGGCGGTTTTTTTGCTATAGATTATACTTATGAAACTACGGGCCTATTGACCGGCTGTACCAGTTGGGATAATTGTCTTGATAGCAGCAGCGCTTTGGGCAGGATTTATTTAAATGAAACTACTGGCTATTATAGCCACCAACCAGGGGGTAAGGTCACTAATTTTTCTAGAATAATAAAAATAGAAAATCTTTGTTTAGCCAATGATGGCACCAGCATTACGGAGACACCCAGATCTACAGTCTGTACGCCCGGTATTGAAGAAAAAGTCGGCATAGTAGTAACAGCCAAAGTGCGTTATCGGATTCATGGTAAGACGATTGATTTTGATGCCGTAGAGCATTTATATAACTGGCGCTATTAGATCATATGATGTTTAAGTATAAAAACTTATTAACAGTAGGCAAAAGGGGGGCTGGTTTTTCTTTGGTAGAAATGTTGGTAGCCATTGCTGTTTTTATGATTTTGACAGTTATTTTGTCCGGTATTTACGTGGCTTTTAATCGTAATCAGAATCGAGCTAATGTTTCCCAAAAAATGGTCAATAATTTGCAGTATGTTTTTGAGATTGTGTCTAGGCAAATCCGGGATAATAGTATCGTTGATTTTTCCAGCACTTGCCCGATAGCAGGCTATACTGATAGTTGTATTTTGCTGCAAAGGGAAGATGGCAGCTTGTTTGCCTTTGCTCATAATGATCAGGCTTTAGAATATTTGTTGATTAATAAAGATGCCGGTGGCGCTTATGCGATCATCAATGAGCCAGGCAGTTCTATTAAGTTTTTATCCCCGGATGTTAATAATATAAAAGTTGATTTGGCGAGATTTTATATTCAGCCAAGTATAAATCCATATTTACAGGGTGGTTCAAATCAACAGCCGAAGGTGACAGTGGCCTTGCAGGTTGTTTATAGCGGTACGGGCAATGTGAGTTCTGTATATAATATACAAACTACTGTTTCTTCACGGATATATAAACGTTGATATGCCAAAGATTTTAAGTAAATTAAATCAAAAAGGAGCATCAGCCATTATCGCTTTGCTGCTTTTATCTTTGATGCTGGCGTCAGTCTTGGGTTTGACCAGTATTTTATTGGATGAAGTGAAAGTGTCTTTGAATGCAGAAAATGTAGTAGCCGCTTCTTATGTGGCTGAAAGCGGAGTAGAGCAGGCTTTGTATTATATAAAGTATTCCCGTCAGCAGAGCGATTTTAATTATTATACTGACTTGCAAGATGAGCAGAAGACTTTGAATAACAATGGAAAATTTCAGATCAAAACAGCTGCTCTGGATAATATCTCTTTTGATACCTATAATGTGGCTACCAACAGTCCTGCCCACGTCGATATTGTTGATCCAGCCGGCAATATTAGTAATGTGGTCTGGCCCAATGAAGATCCTAGCCAGCCAGCCAACTATTCAATTAACTGGAGCATTGAAAACTGTTATCCTGACCATGCTTCCGATAGATTGGAAGTGACGGTCTATTCATTTGGTACTGGCTATCTTGATCCCAGCGGCAGTGTAGCCTCCCCGGACATTACCAAGAATGTTTATGTGTGTGCTTGCGGATATTCTGAATATTCAGATACGAGTTGTCTTGGCATCAGTGGGCCAGATTTATCCACTAGTCGCTACTATCGTTTTGTCTTTCGGCCGCTAGATGATACGGCCAAACGCATCACCTTTTATTTAAACGGTAAGGGGATATATTCTCAGGCACTGATAGAAGTGGATGGTGTATATCGCACATCTCAATATCGTTTGCGAGCTACATTACCAGCCCTGAGCCCAGCTTCAGACATTTTTAGTTATGTGATATTTTCCGAGGAAGAGCTGATCAAATGATTAATATTTTATGACCAAGGCGGAAGCAAGACAAAGGATTGATAAATTGGTTCAAGAGATAAGTCATCATCGCTATCTTAATCATGTTTTGGATCAACAGGAAATATCAGAAGCTGCCCTCGATTCCTTGAAAAAGGAATTATATGATTTGGAAAGAGAGTGGCCAGATTTAGTCAAACCTGATTCACCCTCTCTGAGAGTGGGCGGCCAGGTTTTGGATAGGTTTATTAAGGTCAGGCATTCAACCAAAATTTTATCATTGCAAGACGTGTTTTCCGACAATGATTTAGCTGATTGGCAGGAGCGTAATGAAAAGATATTAAAGGCTAAAATCAAAGGATATTATGCCGAATTGAAGCTAGACGGCCTGACAGTTGTCTTGACTTATAAAGACGGCATATTTTGGCGTGGAGCTACTAGGGGCGATGGTCAGTTTGGCGAAGATGTGACCAATAATTTGCGCACCATAGACAGCATACCTTTGGCTCTAAAACCCTTGGGCAAAGAAAAATTTCCGTCTGTTATTGAAGTGCGCGGTGAGGTGGTGATGAACAAAGATGTTTTTGCCCGCCTTAATAGAGGACAGGCCAAAAAAGGTGAAGCGCTGTTTGCTAATCCTCGCAATGTGGCTGCTGGCTCCATTCGCCAGCTTGATCCTAAAATAGCCGCTAGTCGTAAGCTGGATTGTATTATTTTTGAGCTGATTACTGATTTAGGACAAAAAACCCACCAAGAATCCCACAGCCTTTTGGCTAAGCTTGGTTTCAAGACCAGTCCATATAATGAGTATTGTCCAGATTTATCAGCAATTAGTAAATATTTGGCTAAGTGGCAGGAAAAAAGAAAAATTTTACCTTATCAGACAGATGGCAGCGTGATTGTGGTCAATGATATTTTGCAGGAGAAAAAGTTGGGGCATATCGGCAAAGCGGAACGCTGGATGGCTGCCTATAAGTTTCCAGCTGAACAGGTGACTACTAAAGTTTTGGATATAGCTGTGCAGGTTGGTCGCACTGGAGCTTTGACACCAGTAGCAATTTTGCAGCCAGTCGCAGTAGCTGGCACGACCGTATCGCGCGCCACTCTACATAATCAAGATGAGATTGACCGTCTTGATGTCAGGCTGGGGGACACGGTGATTGTCCAAAAAGCAGGCGATATTATTCCTGATATTATCCAGGTTTTGCCAAAATTACGCAGCGGCAAAGAAAAGAAATTTATTTTTCCTAAAAAATGTCCGGTTTGTTCTAGTCCTATTAGTCAAAAGCCAGGCGAGGTTGCCTATTATTGCACCAATAAACGGTGTTATGCTAAAAATGTTGAGGGCTTGATACATTTTGTTTCTAAAAAAGGGTTAAATATTGAAGGCTTGGGTGATCAAATCATCAAATTGTTAGTAGATAAGGGTTTGATTAGCACGCCGGCTGATATTTTTCGTCTCAAACCAGGAGACTTGATTGGCTTGGAGGGTTTCGCTGATAAAAAAATAAATAATTTAATCAGATCAATTCAGGCAGCCAAAAATGTTGACTTGGCCAAATTCATATTTGCTTTAGGCATCAGGCACGTGGGTGAAGAAACAGCCGTATTATTAGCCGACCATTTTGGTTCTTTAAAAAAAATCAGCCAAGCCGGGCAGTCGGAGCTGGAAAATATTGTTGAGATCGGGCCGCAGATTGCTCAATCAATAGTTACCTGGTTTACCGATCAGCACAACAAAAAATTATTGCAGGATTTTCTTGATCTGGGGTTGACAATCAAGGCTGCTAGTTTAAAAAATAAAAAATTAAGCGGCCAGACATTTTTGTTTACCGGAACCATAAAATTAGAAAGAGCTGAAGCTGAAAATATGGTGCGCCAGCAGGGTGGTAAAATTTTGTCTAATATTAGCAAAAATCTTGATTATTTGGTACTTGGGAAAAACCCCGGGTCAAAGCTTAGTAAGGCAAAAGATTTTGCTAATATAAAAATAGTCTCCGAAACAGAATTTTTAAAATTAATTAATTCACCACGTTAAATAAAAAATATGTCTTGGGTTTACACTAATATCTACATTTTTATTCTGGCAATTTTTTTGGCTATTTTAGAAATTCAGATTGAGGGGCCAAACGGCTGGGCAAAAAATTTACCCACTTGGCGTCCGCAGAGCAAGCATTGGTTCCTGCGCTTCTATAGAAAATTGATGAGTGACAGGGAAGCGACTGGCTATCATATGGTTATGTTCACTTTTGTGTTATTAATTTTTCATTTGCCTTATGTTTTTGGCCTGACTCCGACTTGGGAACATTGGGTGAAAACTTTATCTTTTTTTCTGATGTTCGTGGTTTTGTGGGATTTTCTTTGGTTTGTCTTGAACCCTCACTATCCTTTGAAGCGATTTAAGGCCGAGCATATTTGGTGGCACAAAAAATGGTGGGGTGGAGCACCAGCGGATTATTATGGCAGCATTATTTTGTCCAATTTGATTCTCTGGCCATATATTTGGCATGCAGATAATTTATCATTAATGGCTTGGTGGTGGCAGAACTTATTATTATTTATTGTCCAGACCATCATTGTTATTTTGTTTACTTTGTATATTTTAAAGATAGACAATTGGCATTTTAAAAAATAGTTTATTTGCGTCGATTTATTTTTTTAGCTAATATTAATTAGATTATGGTTTTGGACAAAAAAGATATACAAAATTTGGCTGATTTAGCCAAATTAAAACTTAGCGGTCGAGAGATCAGGGATTATGCCCGCCAGCTGGACAAAGTTTTGGCTTATTTTGGTAAAATCAAAAAATTAAAGTTAAATCAGGTCAAAGAAAGCCTGTCTGGCGCAGATGAGCGAGCGACAGTTTGGCGCCAGGATCAGCCAAAAATTTCCGATACTAGCCTTTTACAGCAAGCCAATATGTCAGCTGACGGCTATGTGGTGGCGCCCAATGTTTTTAAAAAATAATCATGGCATCGATTGATATAAAAAATTTAACCATTGATCAAATCCAGGCCGGTTTTAGGGCCAAAGATTTTTCTAGTGTGGAGCTGACCAAGGCCTATTTACAGGCCATCAAAACTGATAAGCTGAATGCATTCATTTCTGTTTCCGAAAATGCCCTAATAGAGGCCAAAGCAGCTGATAAGCTTTTGGCTAGTGGTCGAGGAACGGTGCTCACTGGTATTCCCTTGGCTGTCAAAGATATTATTCTGGTCAAAGGCTTATTGGCTACGGCAGCTTCCAAAATTTTGGCCAATTATCGCGCTGCCTATACTGCTACGGCTGTTGGCCGTCTGCAAGCGGCTGGCATGGTGGTTTTAGGCAAGACAAATTGCGATGAATTTGCCATGGGTGCCTCTAATGAAAATTCTTATTTTGGTCCAGTAAAAAATCCACATGATGCTAGGCGCGTGCCTGGTGGCTCGTCCGGCGGTTCGGCGGCAGCTGTGGCTGCTGGTCTTGCGCCGCTTGCTCTGGGGACAGACACGGGCGGCTCTATACGTCAGCCGGCGGCTTTTTGCGGTGTGGTTGGGGTCAAACCCAGCTATGGGCGGGTTTCGCGCTATGGTTCCATGGCCATGGCTTCATCACTTGACCAGATCGGGCCGATAGCCAATACGGTAAAAGATGCCGCCTATTTGTTGCGCACTATGGCCGGTCAAGATCCTTTGGATGCCACTACCTTAGACCAAGTCGTACCAGATTATATAGAAGCCCTATCCGGCCAAGCTAAGACATTGCGCTTGGGTTTGCCCAAAGAGTATTTTGGCAAAGGCTTGAGCGTCGAGATCAGGTCGGCTATCAATGATTTAGTAGAGAAATTAAGATCGCAGGGTTTTGATATCAAAAGAGTGAGCTTGCCTTATTCGGATTATGCTTTGGCCGCTTATTATCTTTTGATGCCGGCTGAAGTCAGCTCCAATTTGGCGCGTTTTGATGGTTTGCTCTACGGTTTGTCTGATAAGAAAAATTTAAGCCTAGATCAGTGGTACAAGCAGGTGCGAGAAGATGGCTTTGGCCCCGAAAGCAAGCGCCGCATAATTTTTGGCACCTATATTTTATCAGCCGGATATTATGATGCTTATTATAAACAGGCCCAAAAAGTCAGGACTTTAATCAGGCAGGATTTTGCAAAAGTTTTCAAAAACACGGATGTTTTATTGACGCCAGCCACACCAACTACCGCTTTTCGTTTGGGTGAAAAAAGCCAAGATCCTTTGAGTATGTATTTGTCAGACATTTATACAGTCGGCGCCAATATCGCCGGTATTTGCGGACTGGTTTTACCAATTGCTAAAGATAAAAATAATTTACCGATTGGTTTACAATTATTAGCGGCGCCCTTGGCCGAGGAAAAATTATTTACTTTAGCTAATTACCTTGAAAAAATAAATATATGAGCCTGGATACTAGATTAAAACAAAGAATGGCTGAGGCAGTTTCTCACAGTTATTATAAGCCTTGGCGCAAGCGCTGGTGGGGGATTTTGATTATGATATTCATCGTGGCGGCAGTTTTGGCAGTGATGTATTTTATTTATTTGCTTTCTGTGCAGTTCCAGCACTTTAGCAAAGGTGATATTTATAACAAACAAACCGGTATGTGGATTACCGAAGGGCAATATCGTGAAAACCAAAAAATGTTTAATGAAACGCTGACTGGCGACGATCCGTATTTGGGTAGCCAAGAACCTTTGGTGTATGTGATTGCCTATGATTCTTTTGCTTGTCCATACAGCAAAGATAATCAGGTCGACATCCAGCAAATGATTGCTAAATATGGCAAATTCGTCCGCTTTATAGTCAAAGATTTCCCCACCGAAGGCTTGCATCCCAACGTGACTAATGCCCATTTAGCGGCTGATTGTGCCAACGAGCAAAATAAATATTGGGAATATAGGGATTTGCTTTATGCCAATCAACCCGACGATGCTAATCCGGATGCTTTTTCCAAAGCAAATCTGGAAGCTTTAGCCGAGAAAGTCGGCGTAAATAAAAAGCAATTTAAGAATTGTTTAGATACGGAGAAATATAATCAAGAAATCAAGCAGGACTTTGCTAGCGGAGTGCAGATGGGAGTAGTAGGCACGCCCAGCTACGTTATCAATGGTAATTTGATACCGGGAGAAATAAAATTTGACGTTTGGCAAAAAGTTCTTGCTTATATTGTAGAGGATACGCCATAAATGTGGTGGCAAAATTATTGGCCACAAGCAAATATTTTTACTGTCGGCCCAATAGCCGTTCATTGGTATGGATTGATTTTGGCTTTTGGTCTGTTGGCGGCTGGTTTTTATTCTTATTATCAGCTGCGCAAAAAACAGATTTTGATTGCCAGCCAATTTGAGGATTTGATTTTTTATTTAGTTATCTTCAGCCTGCTCGGCGCAAGAATCGGCCATGTCTTTTTTACTTGGTATTATTATCAGGATCATTTAGCAGACATTTTGAAAGTTTGGCAAGGAGGCTTATCTTGGTGGGGTGGCTTTTTGGCGGGAGTGTGTGTCTTGATATGGTGGGCCAAGAAACATCAAATGAACTTTTTTGCGATAGCCGATATTGTAGCTCCGGCCGCAGCCTTGGGGCAGGCTATAGGCCGCTGGGGCAACTATTTTAATCAAGAGCTGTATGGCCGGCCAACCAATGGGTGGTGGGGCATAGCCATTGCTCCTCAGCATCGCCTGTCGGGGTATGAGCGATATGATTATTTTCAGCCAACTTTTTTTTATGAATTTATTTTAAACTTGCTTTTGTTTTTTGCCTTAAATAAATTTTTGCAATTTGCCAAAATTAAAACCGGTTTAGTCACCTGGCTTTATCTAGCGGGCTATGCGCTGATTCGTTTTTCTTTGGAATTTATCAGAATTGATGATACGCCAACTTGGTGGTTTTTGCGTGCGCCGCAGGTGATTAGCCTGCTAGTATTTATCTTAGCTATATTTAGCATTATTGGCTTGCGCCATAAACCCTTGTCAAAGTCATAAAAATAGTGTAATATATCCAATGTTTTAAACATGGGTTAGTATAAGAGCATGCGCGCCTGCCTGTGATGGGATGATAGTTTCCCGCCGCAGGCGGGACCCCGCCAAAAGCGGTGGCAGCCATCTTGATGTTTTGCCTGTCATCCCGCAGAGCGGGACATAGCGCAGGTATGGGAATTTATTATTAAGCTCTGCATCTGTCTGATGGGGTGGTAGTTCAGCTGGTTAGAACGCCTGCCTGTCACGCAGGAGGTCGAGGGTTCAAGTCCCTTCCATCCCGCCAGACAGATGCAGAGCTTTTAAAATTGACGAGCAGGAGGCCTGCCCTGCAAATCGTGAAGCGGTTGTGCGGGGTCGTCCCGCGTTACGGGATCCATCCCGCCACAGGCAGGCGCGCATAGTTATTATCGATCGCTTTTTTAGCGATTTTTTGGTATAATATTAAGGAGTTTGGTAGAATTATATGATTTGGAATTTTATTATCGTAATTTTTGGCTTGGCTTTGTTTGAAATTATCAGTAGTATTGATAATGCTATTATCAATGCTCATGTTTTGCAGACCTTGCCGGAAAAATTCCGTAAGATTTTTTTATTTTGGGGCATTTTATTTGCTGTCTTTATAGTGCGCGGCGGTTTGCCATTTTTGATTATTTGGATATCAAATCCTAGCCTGACAGCTGGCCAGATATTCACTTCCGCTTTTTCTAATGGCGGAGACGTTAGTCATCACTTGGCACAGTCGGCTCCACTACTGCTTTTGGGAGGCGGCATTTATCTTTTTTTGGTATTTTTATCCTGGTTATTCTTGGAAGAAAAAAAATATGCTTTTTTGGTGGAGAATTTTCTTCATCGCCAGGCAGCTTGGTTTTATGCCATTGCTTCTATTGTGGTTACCTTGGCAGTGTATATTTCTTTGCAGATTAATCCACTACTAGCCCTAGCTGCTACTATAGGCACTAGTGCCTTTTTTATCACTGACGGCTTCAAGAAGAACTCGGAAAGCAAGGAGAAAGAACTATTGGGCTCAAACATGAGTTTTTGGAGCAAGATTCTGTATCTGGAGATTTTAGACGCCTCTTTTTCCATTGATGGCGTGATTGGCGCTTTTGCCTTTACTATGTCCGTGCCCCTGATTTTGATTGGCAACGGCATCGGTGCTTTTGTGGTCAGAGAGTTTACCATCAAGGGCATAAAAGTAATTGCCAAATTTGCTTATCTAAAAAATGGCGCTATGTATTCTATCGGTTTTTTGGGTTTACTAATGATTTTGGAAAGTTTTGGCAAAGAGTTTCCTTTTTGGCTGGCGCCACTAAATACCACCTTACTGTTGGTGATTTTTCTTTGGTTGTCTTATCGCGAATTAAGGGCGGTAGCCGGGCAGGCTAAATGAAGCTAAATAAACAAGCAAAAAATCAAATAATCTATTTTTTATTAGCCGTCCTGTGGGGCTGCCTTATTTTTTATTTATCTAGTCAGCCTGATTTGAAAAGCGGTTTACCGTCAGCCTGGGATTTTATTTTAAGAAAATTGGCCCACTTGACTGTTTTTGCTATTCTGGCCTTTTTGTTGGCTGCTAGTTTTACTAAAAAAAGCAAACCATACTTGCTGTTTGTTATCCTGGCAGCAATCATGTATGCTTTTACTGATGAGCTGCATCAGCTGAGTGTGCCCGGCCGAGTAGGCAGTATTCGGGATATCTTTATTGATTCCTTTGGAGTGGGCCTAGGAATTTATTTTTTTGAGAGGCTGCACCTATTTAAAATATTTAGAAAAAGATAAAAAACACCCCGGTTAAGGGGCGTTTTTTTGATATTCTTATTTTAAGTTTATTATTAGGTTAGCTATCGCTTCTGGCTTGGTCATGGCCAATTGGGACAAAACTTTACGATCTAGCTCAACTTTGTTTTTTTTCAATAGCGCTATAAAGCGGGAATAATTAAAATTATGTTCTCTGACAGCGGCATTGATTTTTACCTGCCACAGGGCTCTAGCGACACGTTTTTTGGCATGGCGATCATATAAAGCATGTTGGCCAGCGTGTAAAATAGCCTCTCGGGCTTGTTTGATTTTATTTTTGCGGCCCCAATTATAACCCTTGGTTTTCTTCAGGACATTTTTTCGACGCTTGATATGAGCTCTACCTCGTTTGACTCTTGGCATATTTTTAATTGCTTATGGTATATGGTATATAGCTTATGGCCGCCACCTTAGTGGTGACTATATGCCATCAGCTATAGGCGATTAGCTTTTATATGTATGGTAATAGTTTTTTAACAGCTTTTAAATTGGCGGTGGATAAATTTTTATCACGACGTTTGTTTTTGGTGATTTTACCTGATTCACGAGAATTAAAATGATCTTGACCACCTGGACGGATCATAATTTTCTTTTTGCCGGTAATTTTTACCCTTTTACGCAATAGTTTTTTCGTTTTCAGTTTCATAGGAATTTTCGTTTGTCTGTTTAGATTATTTTTTAGTAACAATAGTGATGAGTGTGCCGCCCATAATTTCTAGGGGCTTATCTAATTTGTATTCGGTACCTAGGGTTTGCAAAAATTGGTTGATTACTTCTTTGGCTTTTTCACGAAAGGCTTTTTCTCGGCCCCTAAGGCGGAGCTCAATCTTCACCTTGTGTCCAGCTTCAAAAAATTTTCTGACTTGTTTTTGCCTGACCCCAATATCATGCTGGCCGATTTTTAAGGACAACCTGATAACCTTGGTATCTATTTTTTTAGGTTTGTTTTTGCTTTGGCTACGGCTTTGTTGGTATTGCCATTTGCCAAAGTCCACAATCCGGCAGACAGGCGGCTGAGCTAAGGGAGAAACCTCTACTAGATCCAGTTCTCGGCTAGCGGCTAGGTTGGCAGCCTCATTGGTCGGGATGACACCCAGCTGTTCGCCATTTTCGTCGATTACCCTGACTTCGGGCACGCGAATCTGGTGGTTGATACGATAAAATTTGTTGCCGGTTTGAGAGCGATTAAATTTTGGATTCAACTTTTTCTATTTAATAATTAATTTGGTGTTTTTGTTATCCTTTAAGGATAAGAGAAACATGTGATAAATTATATGTTTTGTCATCCTTCGCCACGGCTACGGATGACATCCTGCGCGAGTTCTGCGAGCTATTTCCGGTGGCCTTCGATTATGAATGTCCTTCGACTCACTTCGTTCGCTCAGGGCACTCGATTCCAGGGTCGGAATGGTCGGAGGTGCTAATAAGCACCGTAGACCACCGATTCGGCTCGAGCTCACGGCCGAGGGCGAGTGAGCTTTTTGCGAAGCAAAAGGCGAATCGAGTGGTGGAGATGAGGGGGATTACACCCCTGTCTGACAAATGTCAAAATAAACGTCTACCAATATAGTTAATTTTTTCGCTTTGGCTATTGGCTATAAAATTAGCAAAAAACCAATAACCTAGTTAACTTGCGTTTCGAAATATCCAGGTTAACGCTAGATATTCCTAAGCCTGATAAATGACGCCCCAGCCAAAACCTCAGGCAAGCCATGGTGGAACGGTCTTAAGCGTTAAGCTAAGACTGGTGAAAGTTGAGGAACTTGGAAAAGTTCTTTGGCTTTCGCAAATAAGTTTTTGGCACTTATTTGGTTACGATTTTACAGTTCGTGAACTGACTGGCAGTTTATCCCTTCACTTGCCGTCGAATATAAAACATCCCCTCAAATTAACGTTTCAAATGACGGGCAATAGTGCGGTTGATTTCCCGCTTTTTTATGTCTTGTCGCTTGTCAAATTGCTTTTTTCCCTTGACTAAGGCAATTTTTACCTTAATAAGTCTGCGCGTAGTATACACGGAAATAGGCATTATTGTCAAGCCCTTGGAGTCGGTTTTATTGGCCAAATACAGCATTTCCCGGCGATGCAGTAGTATGGGGCGATCTCTTTCAGGGTTATAAGCGGCTAAATTTTTGGCTGCTTTCTGGTAGGGGGCAATATACATTTTTTTGAGCATAGCTCGGCCATTTTTTATAGAGATGAAAGCTCCCTTCAGATCGGCTTGCCCCATTTTTAGCGATTTTACCTCTGGCCCGGTCAACACTAAGCCAGCTTCCAATTCTTCTAAAACTTGGAAACTGCGGTTGAAGTTTTTGTTGTGGGCTAGGGTTGACATAGGTTTTTTTGCCTGCTTTTCTTAGTTTGACTATAACACAAACCATTATTTTTTCAAAATATTAGACAGTCAATAATTTGATTATATCCTCAATTTCACTGGCTAAATTTGTTTTTAAAAAATCTTGGTCAATTTTTAGTTGATGATTGGCATAACGCCAGCTGGGGTTGTGATCCATTATTTTATCAATTTTTTTAAAATCAATCGCGCCCAAGAAATTGATGGCCAGATATTTTTTATCCTGACTACGATAAGTATAAATACTGCTGATGTTTTTATTTTGGGCCAAGACTTTGATTTTTTGCAGGAGCCAGATATTTTTTAATGCTTGGTCATGAGCTTGATTTATTTTTTCGTTGATATGATCAATGTCTCGCTGACGGCTGACTTTTTGATAAAAAACAATTTTGTCGGCCAGACTAGAAAACATTTTATTCGGTACTGAAGTGTCAATCGGTAGTTTGATTTCTATGTCCCGCCAAGGTTTATTGATTTGCCCTTTGAGCTCGGCAATAGTTTCGGCTACCAATATCTGATAAAGTCCCAGACCGATACTTTTTACTTTGCCGGATTGAGCTTTGCCCAAAATCTGGCCTACGCCCCGCAGCTCGAGATCACGGCTGGCGATTTTAAAGCCATCACCCAAAGAGCTAGCCTGTTTTAAATGTGCCAAGCGCTGGGTAGGTAATTTGGCTAGGTGGCTGGCCGTATAGAGAAAATAAGCATAAGCCTGAATATCAGAACGGCCAATGCGTCCCCGTAATTGGTGTAGTTGAGACAAGCCAAAGCGTGTAGCTTCAGTAACAATCAAAGTATTGGCGTTGGGGATATCCAGGCCATTGGCAATGATAGTTGAGCAGATTAGTATATCAATTTTGCCAGTGTCAAATTTATGCATGATATCGGCTAGTTCAGTATCGGGCAGTTGGCCGTGGGCAATGGCGACACCGGCTTTGGGAAACATTTTTTTTATTTTTTTGTAGGCAAAATCAATAGTTTCTACCTTATTATGCAAAAAATAAATCTGACCGCGACGTTTGAGCTCGCGTTCAATAGCTTGTTTGATGGTATCATCATTTTCCGGCAAAACTTCAGTGATGATATCTTTGCGGTTGGCTATCGGATGAGTTATCAGGCTGATATCTTTGATTAGAGAAAGCGCCAGATGCAGTGTGCGGGGGATCGGCGTAGCTGTCAGAGTCAAGACATGGATATTGCTTTTATATTTTTTTAGTTTTTCTTTATCAGCCACACCAAAATTTTGTTCTTCGTCTATTATCAATAGCTGTAATTTTGGTATTTGGACGTCGCGGGAGAGCAGGCGATGCGTGCCAATCACTATATCTATTTGATTATTTTTTAGCGCCTGGCAGGTTTTTTGGATTTGAGCTGGTTTTTGCCAGCGAGTCAAGAGAGCTACCCGGACGCCAAACTTGCTTAATCTTTGGGAAAAATTGTCAAAATGCTGCTGGGCCAATATGGTGGTTGGGCAGAGCAGGGCTACTTGGTAGCCGCTGGATACTACGCGAGCGGCTGCCCGTAAAGCTATTTCAGTTTTACCAAAACCAACATCGCCGCAGATCAGTCGGTCTTGCGGCCAAGTAGCCTGTAAATCGGTTTGGACATCCTGCCAAGCAGCTTTTTGCGAAGGAGTCAATTGATAGGTAAAGTCTGCGGCCACTTTTTCTTCTAAGTCGGCCTCGTTTATTTTGGGGGCAGAATGCAGCCGGCGGGTAGCTTCAATAGTCAAAAGCTGATTGGCTAGCTCTAAGGTCTGGTTTTTTATTTTCCGCAAAGTCTGCGGCCAAGCATTGCCGATAGACAAGCGGTTGATTTTTGGATTGGCTGGGCCGAGATATTTTTCCACTTTGTCGGCTAGGTCCACCGGCACAAACAGCGTGTCATTTTGCGCGTAAGTCAAGACCAAATATTCGTGCTCTACCTCATCAATCGTCATTTTTTGGATGCCGGTAAGCTTGGCTATGCCATGGTCACGATGAACAACCAGGTCGCCGACTGTAAAATCCGGCAGCCAATCAGCCACTGTTCCGGTGGTGTGGCCAGTTTCAGCCAGAAAGAACAGCTGATCATGGACAGTGATGATTTTGGCTGTCGGCAGGCACATGATTTCCGGCCAGCTCAAGGCTGCTTGCCAGTCTATGATTTTTGCCGGCAGCTGATATTTTTTGATAATTTCTTGAGCAAGCACCGGTTGTTTGCTAAACCAAAAAATTTGGTAGTCTGTTTGCTCTTGTAAAAATTTGATTTTGTCAGCTTTTTGGCTGAAAAGAAAATTTAAATTTTGGCCAGGTAGCTCAAAGTCAGGCTTTTTGCTAAGTGGGTCAATGATAATTTGCTTGTTTTTTGCCAGGGGAAAATTTTCCTGATCAGTCAAATTGTAAATCAGCAGGCAAGCTGCCGGGATAGAGTTGATAAATTTTTGTTTTTGAAAAATATTATCAGGCCAGATAGTAATATTGGAGACATCTTGGCTTTGATTATCCAAAGTATTGATGACTAGCAGACTTTTGATTTTATTAAAATCATACTCGATGCGGTAAATGCAAAAATTTTGGTAGATATCCACCAGTTGTCCGCGCACCGCTAGACTGGGATAATTAGCCAGGCTGCTTTCCCGGCTGAAGCCCATAGCCACCAAGTCAGTCACTAATTGGTGCAAGGGATATTCTTGACCCTTATTTAGCTGAATCTGCCGATTTTTAAAATGCAGCCAATCCGGTACCAGCGTTGCTAAATTATTTATTGTAGTCAGTATCAGGTAATTTTGGTTTTTTTGATAAGCCAAAAAGGTGGCGATTGGCATTGGCTCGCTTTCCGGCCAAGTAATGATTTCTTTTTGCCCTAGAGGTAGATTTTTTTGCCAGCCGACCAAAAGATCGGCCCAGATTTTTATCTCTTTATTATTCTGCAAAAACCAAAAAGCCGCCCCTTTTTCTTGGTAGAGGGGGGTAGAGATGATGCCCAAAGTTTGGTTGACGGCTGCGTCCGATACAGCTACTCGGTAGGTCATAAATTAGATAGTATTTTCTACTATCGCTGATATTTTAGCAGTTCTCAGTAAATAAGCAAGCTTTTGCGTCTTTATTTTAGTTGAAAAATAATTTATAATATAAGTATTAATGAATTAACAAGAAAAATATGTATTTTGGTTATTTTTTGATCTTATTGGGTATTTTGTGGCTACTCCAAGAAATGGGAGTTATTATGGGCAGCTTTTGGGGTTTTGTCTGGCCAATTTTAGTGATCTTTTTGGGTTTGTCCATTGTGGCCAATAGAAAGGATGGCGCTTGCTATTGTTACTGGCCATGGCACAAGCATCATCGTTACTACGATCACGATAAGGCCAAGCCCGAGACGCCGCACAATCATCCGGAAGATAAATTATAATGCCCATTATTAAGCTAAATAAATCAGCCGACTTTACCATAAAAAAGTCAAAGTTTTTAAGCTTTGCTTTTTTAGTCAAAAGCGAAGCAGAAATTTCAAAAATTTTAGCTGATATCAAAAAAGAGCATCCCAAAGCCAGGCATATAGTCTATGCTTATCGTTTGCAGGAGAATAATCAGCTCAAAGAAAGATTCCACAATGACAGGGAGCCTTCTCAATCAGCTGGTTTGCCGCTTTATAATTTATTAAAAAATCAAGATATTGTAAATTGTTTGGTAGTAGTAGTGCGCTACTATGGCGGCATTAAGCTTGGGGTGGGCGGTCTGGTACGAGCTTACACAACGAGCGCCAAATTAGTTTTGGAAAATAATTTAGCTCTGGATGGAAATTAAATCAGTCAAAGTCGGCGATCAAGAAATAAAATATAACTTGCGCCGACGCAAGCGAGTAAGATATTTGCGCTTAAGCGTGGGAGTGGATGGCAGCTTGTCCGTCACTGCCCCAGTAGCTTATCCGCAGTTTTTGATTAGGCAATTTATTTTGCATCGTTTTGCTTGGGTGCAATCAGCTATTGCCAAGCGTTTATCCAGACCCAGTATTTTTCGGGAGCAACATAGTGCTCAAGAAATCAAACATTATCAAGCGTTGGCTAAAAGAATTATTTTAGAGCGACTGGAGCATTTTAATAAATTCTACCGGCTAAGTTATAAAAAAATTACTATCCGTAAAGCCACCACCAGATGGGGGAGCTGTTCCAAAAAAGGTAATCTAAATTTTAATTATCGCCTGTATTTTTTAGCGCCGGAACTGCTGGATTATGTAGTTGTTCATGAGCTTTGCCATTTGCAGGAGTTTAATCATTCCCAAGCTTTCTGGCGTTTAGTGGGTCAAAAAATACCAGATTATAGACTCTTAAGAAAAAAACTAAAAAATTTAAGGTAAAAGAAAAACCGCCCAGCACCACGCGGGGTGCTGGGCGGCCATGTTGGAGTCGAGGAGAGACTAGCCGTGGGGCATGTACTTCACGCCGATCGAGAACATGTCCCGCGGCTTGACGCACCAACGGGCGTCGCTGGTGTCGCGGTCCCAGTTCAGCCGGAGCTGGAGCTGGGGCGACAGGCTAATCTTGCCGCAAGCCCCGATCAGGTCTTGCCGCTGCCCCTTCTGGTAGTTGAGGGCTGCGGCGTAGATCATCCAATGGCTGTAGTCGAGCGCGACCTCTTGGTACGAGGTCATAAACTTCGTGCCCCAGTGGGGGTTGCCGACTTGGCCCGACGACCAGACGACCCAGTGGGTGGACGACAGATGGGACGAGTAGTTCACCTTGGCCATGGGTCCGCCCCACGGGGTCTGGCAGAACAGGCCGCCGGTGGCGAGGAGCTCGAAAGGCCCAGGCTTGGAAAAGCGCCACATGCCGTAGCCCTGCTCGGCTTCGAGCACGACGGTGAACTCCTGATCTCCCTTGACCGGCTGCTTGTTCTGGTCGAGAACCACGCGGCCGTTCTGGTCGACCTGCACCTGGCTCGAGACCAGGGTGACGTCAAGGCCGGAGCTGAGCGGCCCCTTGCCGTACAGCACCCGGATGCTGTCGAACGCGTAGTTGTACGACTGAGCGAAGCAGTTGGTGGTGGAGATCACCATCAGGGCGACCAGCAGGCAGACGAGCATTCTCTTCACGACTTTCTCCTTCGTTGGGGTTGGGAACGAACCGAGTGGTGAGTAGACTTGATACTTATCAGCCAAAGCCTTTTTCAAGGCCTGTTTCACCAAAATACCCTATAGTATAGCATTACTATAAAAATTTGTCAAGTCTTTGGCAAAGTGATTTTTATCTGATAAAATTAGGGTAATTATTTTGTAAAAAGTATTAATTTAAAAATATGATTTTATCAGATCGCGACATTAAGAAATTTTTAAAATCAGGGGAAATAACCATAAACCCATTTGATGATAAGTATTTACAACCGTCCTCTATTGATTTACATTTAGACAGATACTTCTTGGTTTTTGATACAAATCAAAATTATGTTATTGACCCCAAAAAACCTATTGATAATTTAATGAAGGAAGTCTCTATTGATGAAAAAAAACCATTTGTATTACATCCTGGAGAATTCGCGCTAGGCTTGATATATGAAACTACTGGCGTATCAAATAATATGGTTGGTAGATTGGAAGGCAAAAGTTCAATTGGCCGCATGGGTTTATTAATTCATATTACTGCTGGTTTTTTGGATCCGGGAAACTGCTTAAAAATGACATTGGAGTTACATAATACTGCTAGTATGCCGATTTTGCTTTATTATAAAATGCCTATTGCTCAAATGGCCTTTGAACAATTATCTTCACCATGTTTGCATCCATATTCCGCGGAGCATGGGAACAAATATGCTGGCGATGTTAAACCAATGGCAAGTCAGATGTGGAAAAATTTTAAGAAAGAAGAATAAATGGACAAAAAGATTTTAGTTTTTACAGGATTGTTGGCTTGTGGTAAAGGCACGGTTGCTAAATATTTGGTAGAAAAGTATCAAGCTAGGACTTTTAGATTTTCCACCATGCTAAGGGATGTTTTAACTAGGCTGTATTTACCTGATTCTCGCGAAAATATGCAGACATTATCTCGTATTTTGCGGGAGAATTTTTCTCAGGATATAATGTCAAAGGTTATTGCTAATGATGCAGCAACGACTAACACTGATTTAATAGTGATTGACGGAGCACGTCGTTTGACTGACGTTGAGCACTTGCAAAAGTTGCCTGGTTTTACTCTAGTGGCCATAGAGGTTGATGTTAAAATAAGACATCAGCGTTTAGTGGCTCGTAATGAAAATCCAGGCGATGCCGATAAAACCTTCGAGCAATTTCTACAAGATGAAAAAGCTGAACCAGAAGTAGAAATCCCTTTTTTAATGAGTAGGGCTAGCATAAAAATCGACAACAACGGTATTTTGGAAGATTTATATAAACAATTGGATAATTTGGTAAAATAAATTTATGTCTTTAGCTGATTTAAAACATATATCACGGCCACTATCTAGCGGTGGCATGGTCATGCTTTTAGATACTGGCGCGGTCATTGGTCCGGAATCAGAAGCCATGATCCAAGCACTGCATTCGCGCTCTACTGGCGGTGTCAAACATCATTTGGAAATTTTAGCCAAAAAAGGGTCAGAAGATTTTATGGCTAATTTTTATGTGGGCTATGGACACAAGTCAATCGGTGATTGCGGCAGTCTGACTTTATTTATTGAAGGCGTGTCCATGCTGGCGGCTAAAGCTATTCAGGACTGGGCCTTGTATAGCGGCCAGGAATCTTCCACTCGCTATGTGGATTTTTCCCAGCAGCTTTTTATTGATCCGGTTGGCACGGAAGCTTCCAAAGCCATATTAGAAAACTGGCGGCAGTTTTATCTGAATTCTAGAGCCCAAGTAGAAGAGCATTTGAAAAAGCAGTTTCCCATTCAGGCTGGCGAGGAAGAAAAGATTTATAATAAAGCTATCAGTGCTCGCGGTTTTGATATTTTGCGCGGTTTTTTGCCAGCCGGCGCATCTACCAATCTAGCTTGGCACAGCAATATGCGCCAAGTTGCCGATAAGCTAATGCTTTTGCGGCATCATCCTTTGGCCGAGGTGAGGGAAGTAGCTCAAAAGCTGCAGGAAGTATGCCAGGAAAAATATCCCAGCTCTTTTACTTGGGAGATTTTTGACACCACGGAAAATTATAATCAGCAGTGGCTTACGCAAAATTATTATTTTACTCACGAGACATTCAAAGAAACCAAATTATTGCACGATGGCATTGATAAAGATATTTTGAAGCAATATAAAAATATTTTGGAGAATCGGCCTATGAAAACCGAGTTGCCGAAACTTTTAGCTCAAGCCGGCACTTTGCAATTTGGTTTTATGTTGGATTTTGGCTCGTTTCGCGATATTCAACGTCATCGAGCTGTTGTGCAGCGTATGCCTCTTTTGACCACTGAACACGGTTTTGCCCAATTTTATTTTGACTCTTTGCCTGAAGCAGTCTGCAGACAAGCCAAAGAACTAGTTGCTTCCCAGGAGCAAAAAATCAAGAGTCTAAATATTGATCCAAAAGTAGCTCAGTATTATACGGCCATGGGCTATGATTTGCCCAATATGGTCAGCGGTGATTTGCCAGCTTTGGTTTATTTGATTGAGCTCCGGTCTACCAGATTTGTGCATCCAACTCTGCAAAGGCGGGCTATTGAAATGGCTCATATTTTGGCGAAAGAATTTGGCGCTTATGGCTTAAAACTGCATTTAGACCAAGAGCCGGGCCGTTTTGATATCAAGCGCGGCGAGCACGATATTGTGATGAAATAAAGTATGAAAATCCCATTAGAGCAAATAGTTAAAAAGGAGTGTCAAAGAGAAACCAATATCTATGGTATGAATGCTTATGAGCATATTAAAAGTGTAGTAAAATATGCGGAAATGTTGGCACAAAAAAGGAAAGCTGATGAAGAGATAGTAAAGATTTCAGCGTGGCTTCATGACATGGGGAGTATTTTAGGTGATACAGAAAATCATCATGTTAGTAGTGGAATATACGCAGAAGAATTATTAAAAAAATATAATTACCCTCAAGATAAAATTGATGCCATTAAGCATTGTATTTTTGCTCATAGGGGTAGTCAGAATATAAAGAGGGAAACAATAGAAGCAGAATGTTTGGCTGATGCTGATTCTATGTCCCATTTTGACAGTGTAGTCGGCTTATTTCGATTAGCTCTTATAACTAAAAAAATGACCGAAGCCGAGGCTAAAGAATTTGTCTACAATAAATTAATGAGGTCATGGAATAAATTAACTTCAGAAGCCAAAGATATAATAAAAGATAAATATTTAGCTGTTGAAACCTTGTTAAAATAATTATGAAAATAAAAGCTAAAAAACTATATCCCGATGCAATTTTGCCCCAAGCCATGCGCCACGGAGACGCCGCTTTGGATTTGTATAGTTATCGTGATTATACATTGAAACCAGGAGAGCGAGTGGTGGTTGATACCGGGGTGGCATTTGCCATACCCAATGGCTACTGGGGCAATGTCCGTGATCGAGGCGGTCTGCCGGCTAAGCATGGTATTCATACTATGGGGGGCGTGCTTGATTCCAATTATCGTGGCGACTTAGGCGTTATTGTTATTAACTTAGGAAAAGAAGTTTATCAAATAAAAAAAGGCGATCGCATTGCCCAGATGATTGTTGAAAAGCATGAAGACATTGAGATAGAAGAGGTCAGCGAGCTTGATGAAACAAATCGGGGAGAAAATAGATTTGCTTCAAGCGGATATTAATTAAGTATAAATTTAATAAAGAAAAGCGATGGATAAACAATATTTTGTTTATATTTTGGCAAATTATAAAAATGGGACTTTGTATGTTGGTGTAACCAATGATTTGTATCGACGTGTAACTGAACACAAACAAGGTAGGGTAAAGGGATTTACACAAAGATATAAAGTTTATAAATTAGTTTATTACGAAGTCATCGATAATGTCTATAATGCAATTACTAGAGAAAAACAAATAAAGAAATGGTATAGAAAATGGAAAATAGAATTAATTGAGAAGTATAATAAAAAGTGGGAAGATTTATATTATAATTTATTTGATGGATCTCCGGGTCAAGCCCGAAGATGACAAACATTAGCGGTGTTTTTATTGCTCTGCTAGTCATTCCCACGAAAGCGGGAATCCATACCACACATTAAGATATGTCCGGAAAATTTATCGTCTTTGCCGCTCAACTTAGTTCGGGCATGCCCACCATGAGTCGATCGGGACGAGTTATAATAAAAATATATGGAGATAAAAAAAGTACAGAAAAAAGTTCATAAAATTTTTTTTGATGATCTAAAAAGCCACAAAATTAAAGCCGGTGACGATTATTTGATTTTAAAAATTACCGAAGAGTTGGGCGAATTTGTCCAATCCTATTTGATTCACAAAAAAAGATGCCGACAAGAGAAGTGCTTGTCTATTCAGAAATCCAAACAATCGATAGCTAGAGAATTGGCCGATGTTTTATGTTTGGTTTTGGTGATTGCCAAAGAACTGGAGATTGATTTAGATGAAGCAGTTTTTAAAAAATGGATTAGCAAAGAATGGGTAAAATATAAATAATGAACAAAGGAAAATTTATCGTCTTCGAAGGCGGAGAAAAATCAGGCAAAAGCACACAGCTAGAATTGCTGAAAAAATATTTGGAAAGTAAAGGCCACCAAGTTGTTTTGACGCGCGAGCCGGGTAGCAAATTGTCTAATATTACCCAAAGCATTCGCGAAATAATTTTAAACAATAAAAATACCAACCTGACGGCTCGCGCGGAGCTCCTGCTTTTTTTAGCTGATCGTTCGCAACATGTGTCAGAAATAGTAAAACCCGCCCTAGAACAGGGGAAGATTGTACTTTGTGATCGTTTTGACGGCTCCAGTTTTGCTTATCAGGGTGCGGCTCGCCATTTGGATTTAGAGGAGCTAAAACCAATAAATAATTGGGCAAAATTCGGCTTAACGCCTGATTTGGTGGTATACTTAGATATAAGCCCAGAGGAGGCGACCAAGCGCAGTCGTGATGAAAAACATGATCGTTTGGATGCTGAAAATCAGGCCTTTCATGAGGCAGTACGGGCTGGCTATTTAGAGCAAGCCAAGCAGCCAAATTGGTTTACTGTTTCAGCGGTTGGAGATATCCAAGAAATCGCTAAAAAAATTCAGCAAGCAGTTGATAAAATTTTATGAGTCCTGTTAGAAATTAATTGGAGATTGTAAGATGGGTGAGTATAATTCTATAAAAAAATAACTTTACTTTAATATAAAATTTTTAATAAATAAATTTCTAACGGGATGAGTAAATACGAAACAATAATTGGTTTGGAAATACACATTCAGCTCAAAACCAAGAGCAAGATGTTTTGCGCGTGCCCAAACCAAGATGGGCAAAAGCCAAACACTAATGTTTGCCCGATTTGTCTGGGGCATCCCGGTACTTTGCCGACAATAAATCAGGCTGCCGTGGAGCAGGGCTTGCTTTTGGCCTTGGCCTTGGCTTGCAAAATAAATAAAAAATCGAAGTTTGACCGCAAAAACTATTTTTATCCGGATTTGCCCAAAGGTTATCAGATCTCGCAATTTGATGAGCCGCTGGCAGTCAAGGGCAAATTTTTTATTGATATGGATAAAAAAAGAAAGCGGATCGGCATTACCCGTTTGCATTTAGAAGAAGATGCGGCCAAAAATATTCATACGGCTGACAAGACTTTGGTGGATTTCAACCGTGGCGGCGCGCCTCTTGCCGAAATAGTCACTGAACCGGATTTTCGTAATCCCCAAGAAGCCAAAGAATTTTTGAGCCAATTGCGCTTGCTGGCCCGCTATCTCAATGTGTCGGATGCGGATATGGAAAAAGGACATTTACGCTGTGATGCCAATATTTCTCTGCGCCCCAAGGGAGATAATAAATATTATCCCAAAATAGAGATCAAAAATTTGAATTCTTTTCGTTCGGTTGAGCGAGCTTTGCAGTATGAGATTGAGCGGCAGAATGCTTTGTGGGATAAAAAGCAGGCACCCAAAATTACCGAAACTCGCGGCTGGGATGAAAATAAACAAATGACTGTTTTGCAGCGCACCAAAGAGGGCTCGTCAGACTATCGCTATTTTCCGGAGCCAGATTTGCCCCCGTTGATCATAGATCAGAAAATGTTGGACAGAATAGCCGTTCTTTTGCCGGAATTACCGCTAGCTAAACAAGATAGATTTGTCAAAGAATATGCTTTGCGCCCAGCTGATGCCAAAGTGCTGATTAACCAAAAAGACTGGGCAGCCTACTTTGAAGAGGTAATGTCGGATTTACGGGCTTGGGTTTGCGATTGGAAAAATATAGCCATAGAGTCAGCGGCTGGTGAAAAACTTTGGGCTGAACACAAGCAGGAACTAGCTCGCCTGACTTGGGCTTGGATTACCAGTGAGTTGTTTAAGCTTATTCCCCATGATTTTACTGTTAAGGATTTAAGAATTACCGCTGAAAATATGGCGGAGTTTATCAACTTGATCTATCTTAAAAAAATAAATAGTACGGCCGGCCAGCAGGTTTTAGCGGCCATGTTTAGTGGCAGTGATGATGATCCTTCTCATATTGCTGATAAGATGAATCTGACACAGATTGATGATGACACAACGCTGGAGGGCTTGGTAATGAAAGTAATTTTATTATATCCCCAGCAAGTTGAGCAGTATAAAAAAGGCAAAGTTGCCTTACTGCAATTTTTCTTGGGTCAAGTGATGAAAGAGAGTAAGGGTAAGGCCAACCCCAGTTTAGTGGAAAAAATGCTTAAAGAAAAACTAACTTAGGATTTAAAAATAAATTTACTTATAATTAATAAAAAATAACTTATGTTTAAATATAAAAGATTTTTTCTATTATTCCTAATTAGTTTTGGTCTAGCATCTGCCTTCTTCTATTTCACCACCAAGACTAATGCAGCCACCTCTCTTGTCTCTCGCCTTTCAGGCTATATCC